>ERZ1048872.931-NODE-931-length-27636-cov-11.670280_pt1 | contig 27636 bp, 11 predicted proteins | sample MGYA00383100_ERZ1048872 | MGnify/ENA primary metagenome ERZ1048872 (study PRJEB29581, sample SAMEA5548370) | metagenome | biome: marine; feature: coastal; material: water | depth 50 m | study: Short-term variability in the microbial, nano- and picoplankton...
TGGCAGTTAGTGCTGTTGTGTTGTCAGCCGCCAGCAGCATGGCCAAGTTGCCGTCTTCGACACCGACTATAAAGTCACCCGCACCAAGTTGCGCAGTTACCTCGTTACCTGCAACTTCGATATTTGTACCAGAGAGGCGGAAGCCAAAGTCACCGCTGATGCTAGCAAAACCTAATATGTCGACTGCCAGACCGGCGACGGATATTAAAGACGTATCAAGCCCCGCATTGACGTTTGCACTAATACCATCAATGTCAACGACAACCGGCGTCAAGCTATAGTCTGTTGTTGTATCGTTGTAAGCCACAGAAACAGTTGTCGCCGTTGCATTGGCAAAGTCACCACCGGTAAAGAAGAACGAACCAGTCGCGTTTAAAGCAAATGTTTGATCTTCATTGAGGATCAATGCAAGCGCGCCGTTGCTCGCACCAACAGCAAATCCGCCCGCACCGAGCGAAGCCTCAATATTTTCACCCACCAGCTGAATAATGGTGTTCGGCGTCACACCACTGCTTTCGAATCCGATATCACCTTGAATTGTTACAAATCCCGCTACATCTAGCGTTAAATTGTTACCAGACAGACTCTGCAGATTCTCTTCGCCTGCAACGAACTCGACGTCAACCGAACCCCCAGGTGTCGTCAACGTTCTATTTATCGTTGAGCCTGTTGTATTCATTCTAGCGGAGAGAGTGCCGCTTAAAGTGAGGGCGGGAACACCAACAATAGCGGCACTACCACTCGTTGTGAGAGCGTAGATGCTTGCGGGCGCCGTGCCCGGGGCAGCTGTGTGATCAACCGTCTTAAAAATCAGCAGGCCCAGTTCTGCGCCTGTAAGTTTGACGCCGATCTCACTTGCCGTGCCTTCGTTGGCACCAAGGAAGGCAGTTACATTTGTCGCTGCGACGGTAACTGTTGTTTCCGTTTGCGCGGCTGTGGTGAACGTAGCAGTAACTGCACTAAACGTAACGTTTCTGGCATCTTTCGTCTGCTGGGCGGTTTCCGATACCGACGGGTCTGTTGTACTACTGACAGTGCCCGCATTGATTGTGACTGTTATGCCAAGGTCGTGTGACAACCTATCCGAAAGCGCAAGTAAGTTGTCTTGCCTCGTCTGAGCGAGATTATCATCAGCATCGAACTCGACTCCGTCTAGAATGAGTCGATGTTGTCCTACGCCCGGACCGGTCAAGTCAATCGCTGCCCCATCAGCGGTTGCACTTAATTGGAGACTGCCTGCACCGGCAGATATAACGAAATAATCGTTGCCGTCGATCAAACCGCCTATCGCCGTTCCGGCACCCGCGTCGTAGGTTGCCTTGGTGCCATTAGCGATTAAATCCGCACCGACAAAATTAATGACATCGGTAGCTGTGTTTATCGCGACAGTTCCCGTACTACTGAATGTGACGGGATTATAGGTAAACTGGTGATCACCAACTCCATCACTCGTGAGGCTCACAACGGCACCACCAGAAGTCAAACTTAGCTCAATTGTTTGCGCATCTACAAGTCGAACAAAGTAGTCGTTTCCGTTAACGAGCCCACCAATATTTTCATCACCCGCTGTAAACTGTGACGCGTAAGTTACTTGGTCGCCATTTGCCAAGCCATGATCAGCATCGAACAGAATTCTATTTAGTGACGTATCGATATGTAGGGAATTAGTCGCGGAAAAATCAACTCCAACCTGCGAAGTGAATGACTGGTAGCCAAGGCCAGCAGAAGTCAGATTAATTACAGGGCCATCATTTGTTGCAGCCAATTGAAAGGTATTCGAATCGACGGCGACAACAAAGTAGCTATTTCCGTCGATTAGCCCGCCGATCGTGAGGCTGGAGGGGTCATTGCCCACCTTGTATTGAATTTCTTCGCCTGAGACAAATCCGTGATCAGATGGAAAACTAATCGCATTAGCCGAAGTATCAACCGCAGTACCAGCTTCCTGCGTACCAAAATTAACAACAGCTCTGAAGCGCCAACTCGAAGTAGCTGCCACATCGAGCGTTATACTCAAGTAATTTCCAGCGACCAGATCGTCTCGGCTTTCAGCCAACTGAAGGCTATCGTTATCAACTCTATGCACCCAGTAAGTGTTACCCGCAACCAACCCAACAAACGGATTTGAACCTGCGTTCACATCTAGCACTACTTGCTGAAATTCATTCAGATCGTGATCTGTTCCCAAATTAATCACATCTGAAGTGATGTCAGAGATATTGGTTTCGTCTAGGAAGATATCCGTTGATTTATAGAGGCTTTGTTGGCCGCTACCTTGACTCAGCAGATTGATGTCTTCACCAAAACGGGCGAGAATTTTTGTTGAGGCTAATTGGATCGTGTTGTCATCGACAACGATGACGTAATAAATACCAGAGGATTTTGTGAGATTTCCAATCTTACTACCGTCGACAACTTGATAGATGACTGTATCTTCGGTGTTTAGATAATGCTTATCGCGGAATGTTAGTGTTTCAGCTACGGTGTCGACTACAGGTACACTACCCACCTCTAGCGTTAGTACCCTCGCAAGATTGTGCGTGCCGGTACCATCCGATGTGAGATCTAGCGGCGGTCCAGTACTACTGTTTGACAACTGAATCGTTTTGCTGTCTTTCACAATGACATCGTAAACCGTTTGGTCGGTCAACCCACCTATTGCATCGCCGCCACTGACGCTGTAGAGCAACCTATCGTTCTCGCCAAATCCGTGAGCAGACCCAAACACTATCGTATCATCGGTCACTTCGACGACTATATCGTTACTACTATCGAAACTTAACACTTGCTCCAGGCTGTGATCACCGCTTCCCTCGCCCGTTAGATCGATAGCCGAACCACCAGAAGTGAGGGACAATTGAATCGTGTCGGCATCGGTCAAAAGCACAAAATAGTTTTCTCCGTCAACCAAACCTTCAATCACATTCGCATTTGCAGCACTTGAGTACTTAACCCGATCTCCCGCTTCAAACCCGTGGACACTGGTAAAATTGATTTCGTTTGTGACAACATCCACGAGGATGCTGTTCTCAGTATCGAAATCGAACACGGGAATCAGCTGTTGTAACCCGGTGCCATCGCTCGTGAGATCAATGACAACACCACCTGAAGTCAAAGAGATTTGAACAGTATTTGGATCAACAACGTTTACAAAATACGTTGAGCTATCACTTAAGCCGCCAACAGCCACACCGGCGCCACTTGAGTAGACGATTTTTTGTCCATCTGCAAACCCGTGTTCACCAGAAAAAACAATCAGATCATTGTTTGTATCAACATGTTTTTCATTAAAGGCGGACGCACCAACAGTGAATTCAACTGAACTTAGAACTTCTCCGTTTGCTGCCAATCTATCTTGTTCGGCTGCGAGCTCATCTTTCAATTGCTGATACAGCTCATCTGAAACAGCAGCGCTTCCCCCTTCAAATAAAAGATTAGTTAACGCTGGTGAACTTGATCCGCCTGAACCGGGCGTAACCACGTCGGTCTTATCAAAACTGAATTCACCTGATAGCGATACAAAACCTGCGATCGCCAACGCGACGCTTCCTTCAACGCTCTGGTAATCACCCTGACTCGCGGAGAACTCAATCGAAACTGAACCACCAGGTACTGTTAGCGTTTCCGATACCGCGCCACCCGTATTGTTTATTAGAACAGCAAGCGTCCCTGAGGCAGTGATGTTAGGTACGCCAACCAGCCCCGCATCACCAGAAACGTTTATCGCATAAGTACCACTAGGAGAAGCTCCCTCTGCTGCGGAGGAGTCAACAGTCTGGTACAGCAACAACCCGAGTTCTCCATTCTGGAGTTGGACGCCTGCAGCATCTGCATTACCACGATCAGCGCCTACGAAGGCATTAACATTAGTGGCTGCGACTTTGATGACAGTGTCAGTAACTGTGCCACTGACCTCATCACTTTTTTCAAAACTAAATTCACCATCAAGACCGACGAAGCCTGCGATGTCCAGTGTGATTGCACCTTCCAACAACTGGGCATTGCCTTCGTCGGCGGCGAAGACGATATCAACATCCCCTGCTAGCGTTGTTATCGTTTCATTGACAGCTCCGCCTGTGTTGTTCAAGCGCGCCATCAATGAACCGGTGATTGTCAAGTCGTCAACTCCTACGACCGACGCTGTGCCAGACGCAGCAAGAGCATAAGTACTCGCTGCTGCAGCACCAGCAACAGCGGTTGAATCAATGGACTTGTTAATCAACAGACCAAAGGTGCCATCGCTGATTTCAATACCGGTTGCATCGAGGGTCTTTCTGCCAGCACCAAGAAAAGCGGCGACTTGTGTCGCAGCAACTCTAATGACCGTGTCGGTCACTGTACCGGTCGTTGTTTCGGCTGTTTCAAAAACGAACTTACCATCGAAAGCTAAGAAATCGGACGCCGCAACATTCACACTACCGTTTGCCTGAACAAGCGACTCTTCGCCTGTTTCAAACAAAATTGCGATTTCCTTATCCCCAAACCGAACGACCTCATTAACTAGACCACCCGTCTGATTTACCCGAACATGCATTTCGCCACTCAGAGTCAAGTTATCTATACCGGTAAGGCCTGCCTGACCGCTCGCAGTAAGTGCAGAAGTGCTATTTAAACCATTTTCGTAAATCACTAATGCTGCATCGACTTCGCTTAATAACAAGCCCGTTGCATCTGCTGTTCCTGCGCCTGCGCCAACAAAGGCGTTCGCATCAGTCGCGGTAATCAGTACCTTCGCATCACCATCTGTAACAGAACGCTCAAAGAAGAAACTTCCTGACAAAGAGACAAATCCACCAAACGCTGCACTAAAACCAGTCACCGTTACTTTTTCAATGTCTGCCGCTTCCAGGTTAGTAAATGTGTAGCTGAGATCATCAACAGCAAGAGCAACGCCTGTGTAGGCTATGCCTGTATCGTTAAAAGTTAATTCGATGCTCGTAGCCTGTATGTCCGCAAAATCGCCACCCGCTAAAAAGAAAGTGCCACTCGCCTGAATTACTTTGGTACCGTCAACGTTCAGCACCAGTCCCAAAGTACCGCTGTTTAATCCAACTGAGAAGTCACCTGCGGCAAGACTAGCGCTTGCTTGCTGAGCAATCCCCAGCACCTGGCCTGTGGAGCCGAGACTAAAACCGAAGTTACCCGTTACAGACACAAAATCGCCAACCTGAACATCCAACCCCGTGATCGTGACACTGCTTGAATCAACCGCAGCGACAATGTCCTCACTGACGCCTGCTAAGGCAATGGTCTTAGGTGCCGCTGCATAATCTGTTGTTGTTGTATTGAAATTCACTTCAACTGCAGAGGCCGTCGCACTTGCAAAGCCTCCTCCCTGAAAAAGCAAGTTGCCAGTTGCGGTAAGTGCGCTTGTGTTATCGTCATTTAACAACATCGCAAGCGTTCCGTTTTGAACACCGGCGGAAAAACCGCCCGCTTCCAGCGCTGCGGTAACATCGTTAGCGGCCACCTCAATCACGCTGTTGGGAAAGGAGCCAGATCGTGAGAATACAAAATCACCCGCAAGATTGAATATACCAGCGAATTCAAGTGCCAAATCTGTGATTGTGATGCTTTCCGTGTTTAGAGCACTGGACAAATCTGCACTAATACCGTCGATTGTTAAGGTGATTGGCGCTGCGCTGTAATCGATCGTTGATTCATTTAGATTGACAGTGATATCCGTCGCCGTCGCTGATGCGAACTCCCCTCCTTCGACCAACAGAGAACCAGTCGCCTGCAGGGCCTTAGTGTCATCCGTGTTCAAAATAAGCGCAAAACTGCCATTGTCCAAACCCACGCGTACATCGCCGGCTTGCATGAAGGCATAGGCGCTGTTCGCGACAGCTCTAACTTGTGTCCCTGCTGCACCAGTGGTTCGCTCAAAAACAAAATTTCCACCAAAGCTGATGAAATCGCCAATTTCACCTTGCAGCCCCGAGATTGAGAGAACCTGCAAATTGAGCGCCGCCTCGAGATCTGAATAGGTATAGCTCAACTCACCCGCCTCAATCGTGGTGCCAGTGTAAGCGGTATTTGACGTGTTGAAGTGCACAGCTGCGAGGTTGGCAGAGAGCTGAGAAAAATCACCACCCGAGACGAACAAACTTCCCGAGGCTTCCAGGGCCTGAGTTCCATCAGCTTTGTTTACCAGACCAATTTGTCCGTCATTTACACCGGCGCTGAATGAACCTGCAACAACTACCGCAGATGCATTCTCAGCCACGACTATCAGCTCTCCGCCAGTCAAGCTAAAGCTGAAGTTACCGCTTACCGAAATAAAATCAGCAAAATCAGCCTGTAAGCTAGTTACAGTTAAGGTTTTTAGATCGGAGGAGGAAGGCATATCGACAAACAGATAGTCCGAGCTGTCGACCGTCAGAGCAATTCCTGTGTAATCGAGCCCAGTATCGTTATACCTGAGAAGCACACCATTCGCGCTGGCACTCGCAAAATTCCCGCCCGTCAAAAACAAGGCGCCGCTGGCTTCAACGACCATGGTATTGTCGGCGAAGAATTCCATTCCTAGAACACCGTTGTCGAGCCCGGCGGTTAATCCCCCTGCAGACAATCGCACTGTGACATCACTAGCCACTCCCGTAACAGAAGTTCCATCAAGACTGAAACTGAAGTCACCGGTCAAGGTGGCAAAACCTGAAATACTCACAGCTAAATCATCGATTAAGACACTGGCCGCGCCTTTGGCCGCACTCAAGGTAGCCGAGATGCCGTCGAGGCTAATCGCTTCGGGCGCTGCGCTGTAGTCAGTTGACGTCTCGTTGTAGCTTATCGACACACTGACAGCACTAGCAGATGCAAAATTTCCGCCAGTGAACACGAGATTACTGCCCGCAACACTGAGTGCAATTTCGTTGTTGTTGTTCAAAATCATTGCTAATGACCCGGAGGTTACTCCGGCTTGAAAAGTACCCGCTTCAACCCTTGCAAAGACACCATTTGCACTGCCTCTGATCGCTGAGTCACTCTGTTCAAAACCGAAGTCGCCACCAAAGGTGATAAACCCTGAGATATCGGCCTGCAAACCCGTAACTGAAATACTACTCTCGCCATCAAGTGCGACAAGGGATGCGTCAACCCCGTTGATTGAAATCACTTCGTTCCTGTCGCTTCCCGTGTCATTGAACTTCACGGACACACTGGTCGCTGTCACATTGGCAAAACTATCACCTTGAAATATCACGCTACCGCTGGCGCTCATCGCCAAAGTATTTGCATTCGTCAAAATCATCGCGACGCTGCCGTTCACCACACCGACTTTGAAATTGCCTGCTTCGGCTTGCGCATAGGCGTTACTTGCCGAGACATTGATATCGGTCCCATCAAGTTCAAAACCAAAGTCGCCACCGAAACTTATGAAACCACTGATTTCAGCACTCAAGCCGGTCATCGAAACTTCTTGGACGCTAAGCCCAACGTCAAGTGATGCTGTGTTTCCGTCGATCGTGAGTGATTGCCCCGTGAAGTCCGTTGATGTGTCGTTGAAAGCAACGGTGACCGAAGCCGCGGTCGCATTGGCCACGACATCGCCTATGAACGAAGCTGTGCCATTTGCCCGCATTGCGAGTTTGTTGTTCGATGTTAAGACCAGCGCTAAGCTCGCAGCACTCACACCAATGGCGAAATTACCCGCTCTTAGCTCGGCCGCTGCATCCGTCGCCACAGCTGAAATCTGCGCGCCGGATTTCTGGAAAGAGAAATCTCCGGTCAGTGTGGCGAAATTTACCAAAGTCACTTCAACGTCTGTCGCGGTGAATTTTTCCTCGGCAAGCCCAACATCGAGGGTCGCGCTCAGTGATCCAACGTTCACGGTCAGATTAGAGGCGCTGTAATCGGTGGTCGTGTTATTCAATTGAATGTCTACCGAGGCGGCGGTTGCCGAAGCGAAGTGTCCACCCAGCATCTGGAAGGTGCCGTTCGCCGTACCAACCGCTCGTGTACCATCTTCATTCAAGACAACAACCAAGTCAGCGCCAGTGATACCAATTTCAAAACTGCCAATCTTCAGATGTGCAGATCCATCATTCGATACAAATCGCAACTGGTCACCCACTTTCTGAATTCCAAAGTTGCCGGTGTCGACGGAAATGAAGTCTGCAATGTTAATCTCGAAACCGCTGAGTTCGTCGGTCGACCCATCAACTGTAAAATAATCCGAGAGAAACTTACCAAATTGATTTGCCAAAGCTTCGGGTTCGACACTCGAGCTAAAATTGTCACCGTTCACTTGTTTGACAACAATCCGAAGACCACCGGTACCATCTCCGTTGTCATATTCTTCAAGATCGAAGTACAAGCTGCCGTCATCAAAACCATAAAGGCCGACTGCGTCAGTGAACTTACCAGTGATTGAACCGCCATTCGCAAAAGTCAAAATTTCAAACGTTTGCCCAACCTCAGGAACGAAACTGTTGATGATTTGAATCTCAATCGTTCCGTCAAGCGAAATAGAACCTGCTGCAGTGCTCGTTGTATTGACCTGGTCGTAACCGTTATCGACGGGTGTGCCCGGTCCCGGCGTAACACCACCAATTTCTACAACAAGCGTCGCTCCTCCAGCGTTCGTGAAGGTTGGCGTAGAAACAATTCCCGGAGAATTGCCCGGTTCAAAACGACCATTGTTGATGATATTGAATCCAACGGAACCAGATCCAGAAAGTCCGTAACCTGCTGATACTATTAAATTATTTAAATTTTCAGGTAGGATATCACGAGACAGAACGTGATTTTTTGCAAGCTGCAGGGTAGCGTCTGCCGTAGCGCTAGCGAGCAATGGGGGGGTATTTAATTGTGATGTTTCAAGCGTTTGTTTTTCAACGGTTGGCGGCGCTGAGTAGCCAAAATAAGCATATGTCGAGATGTTCTTTACATCATCATTCGGACTTGCGACCCCTACCGTGGTGTTGGTGTCTGCACTCTGGAGGGAGCCATGTATACTTGTCGCAACTAGGGTCTGTACTGTTGCCTCGTGGTTTTCTTCCGATTCATCCTGAATTTGTTTTGCCATTTCGGCAGCCGCTAAGGGCGAAGTATCTTCTTCAAAATCCTCTTCCAACAAACCTTCGAACAGATCATCTAACATCGCCTCTGGCGCATAACTGACGCTGCCTGAGTGACCAGATTCCGACGCTAAACGATCTTTTGAGGTGATCGATGCCGCATACTTATGATCGATTTTTTCGATCATTAAAGAGTTATCGACACCGTAAGACGATGAAAGACTATCCCGGGTTGGATCTTTCTCTTGCGTACCTAGGGCCTGTAACGGGTCCAATAGAGGATCCCCCGAGAGGAGAATTCTCTCCTCCAGGGTCTCTAATTCGAACTCTTTGCCTAGTCGCTTATCCACTTATTAAGTTATTTCCAGACGCTAACCTGTTGCCAAAACTGCTATTTCGCTCATATTTTCTTGAGGAAACGACACTTTTCGGAGACGAATATCATTGAAATTCGTCTTAGGTTTTCAAAAAGGGGAACCAGTATTAACTTCTTGAAAGCGCGATTGCAAATAAATTTGTAAGATTATTTAAGATTCAGCTGGAGATTTGTGCCGGTTTTCCGAGCGGATTTCGGCGAAAAAAAACTAGAATCCGCCCTCGGATCCGGAGAAGATTAGTGCTTCGTCAAGCCAAGTATCGGTTCTCAGCACCGTCTTTCTTTGTCGATAAGCGATCTTTTGAGCGGTGCTTTGGGCGAAGTTGAATGCCGTTGAAACAGCTTTTTGGCGGTACTTAGGTTGGTCAATTAACGCATGGTTGGCTAATTTGACCACCGGCCGTGAGCCGTATCTGGTCATCAAATCGTCTTCCATACTGGCGAAAATACGACTGCTTCCCGGGTCACCCTGACGTGCACACCGACCAACGAGCTGCCTATCAATGCGTCCAGAATCATTCCGCTCTGTCACAATGACATGCAATCCACCCTGCTTGGCTACCTCTGGGCTCAGCTTGATATCGGTTCCACGACCCGCCATATTTGTGGCAATAGTGATGCCATCCTCTCGACCAGCTTCTCGAATTATGTAGGCTTCATCAGCATGGTTTGTGGCATTAAGCAGGCGATATGCAAGTTGCTCTTCTTGCAACAAATCTGCAAGCTTTTGGCTGCCTTTGACACTTTTCACACCCACCAGCACCGGCCGACCCTGTGCGTGGACCAATTTTATCTCTTCAACAACAGCGGCCCACTTTGCGTCCGACTTTTCGAAAAACATCGGTTCATAATGTTCTCGAATTAACGGGCGGTTAGTAGGCACTGACATAACCGGCAGCCTGTAAATATGCCAAAACTCATCTGCCGCCTCGTTTGCGGTACCGGTCATTCCCGATAATTTACGGAATAATCGAAAAAATCGTTGAAAACTTAATCTTGCCAGCGTTTCTGTGGGATCACTCAGCTCAAGCCCTTCTTTCGCTTCCACCGCCTGATGCAGTCCGTTTCCCCAAGAACGATTAGCCATTAGTCGACCCGTGAATTCGTCTACTATGACTATTTTTCCCTCCTCGATAACGTATTGCTGGTCAAGCTTGTAGAATTCCTTGGCAACAATCGCCTGTTTTACAATTTCTTCTCTTCTAGAAGTGCCACGCCACATTTCGGGGAGCAAGGGCGCAACCTCAACCAGCTTTTCCCGCCCTACGTCAGTAAAGTTAACTTCTCGATATTTTGTGTCGATTTTAAAATCGTGATCCAACAAAAATTTTTCCGCCAGACTGCTCGCCGCAGTAGCTGCCTCAATTAGCCACTTATTTTCTTGCTGACTAGAGATAATTAACGGCGTAACGGCCTCATCGATCATCACGCTATCGGCTTCATCGATAATTGCTGTATCAATGCCGCGCAAAACAATCTCGCCTCCGATGTTTCGGTGCGGTTCGAGCACTTCTCTCAACAATCTGCGTTGCGGGTGATAAAGGCTGCCCAGCCGTATTCTGTCGCGTAGGAAATCAGCTAGCAGCTCTTTACTTGTCGTGTACACCACGCCTTTTTCGTATATCTCTCGCCGATTTTCGGGCTCCATTTCAGCGATAACAGAACCCACACTTACGCCACAAAAGCGGTAAAAATCGTGAAACTCAACCGCATCACGGGAAGCAAGATAATCATTTGTCGTGAGAATGTGACATGGTCGCCCGGACCAACCGGTCATCACACCGACTAGCGAGGCTGTTAGGCTTTTGCCTTCACCCGTTGCCATTTCTGCAAGGTAGCCATCATACATCGCGAGTGCAGCCATCACCTGAACCGGGTATGGTCTGATTTTCAAAGAGCGATGAGCCGCCTCTACCAGCAGTCCAAGCGCGTGCTCTACCTGCTTTCTTGTTTGGTTCTGGCGTCTAAAATGTGTCCGACTTTCGCCCAACGCTATTTTCAGCTTTCTCTCAGAAAACCCGCGGTAGTCCTCGGCCTGCGAATAGATCGCCTCCGCGGATGTCAGAATTTTTTCACCATGGACATCCGCGCGGTAATATAGTCCTGAAAAGTAATTTCGCACGGCGTCAAGCCCGGTCGTAATCTGGTCCGGCTTAACAACCTGGGTCCGCCGAAATTCAATACTGGGTGCCGTCATGCTTACTCTGCGGTCTCGCTGCCGGAGAGGCAAAGGAGACATTCTGTTGATAGTTAGGATTAGAAGTTTAGCATGAGGGCAGCCGAACAAATAACCCTAATTGACTCTACCAATTTTAACAGTAAGTCGGTGAAAATCGGCATTGGCTAGCGGGCATAATCGGCCAACGGCCGCACTAGGACTCACTTCCTTGAAAAATATAAAAACACAATTACCCTGTATTTTCAGCGCTAACAAGGCTATAAGCTCGCGCGAAAATGCCGACAACGACATGAGCATTGTTCACGACAGAATTCGACTTGATGATAGCGCTTGACTCAAATGATATGACATTACCTTCGGTAGCAACGAAGATAAAAAGGAGATAACTTTAAAAAGCTTGCGCTATGCTTTCCTAAGAAAATGTAGAGATCATGAACTGGTGTTTATAGGCGCAATACACAAAAGGTATCCGAAATAGATCACTAAACAAACAAGCTGTTTATCTAAATCTGGTAACGCTTCTGCAGCAACTGCCTCAGTTGTCGATACAACTGACTCAGCAGGGGTTGGGATTCCATCGTTAACCTTAACTTGCCGGATTGACCATGCAGCATATCGCCTGCGGTAGATTCATCAAAATTACCGTAGATCAAAAAGAAAGGCTCGGTGCTGGTTAGACCACTACTATCAGCGTCAGAAGTTATCACTTCTCCGCCCGCTAACCAACTCAGTGCTGCAGATGGTAGACGCTGGGATTCGTAAGGGATTATTTGCAAATCCTTCATAATATAATTCTGAGACTCAGCGCCGATCAACCGGACCTCAGCCAATTGAATTTGATCAACGAACAGATTTGCTGCTTCATCCTGCGGCACTACAGCGGTAAAACGATAAGATGTTGCATCATAGAGTTGTCCCAACTGATCTCCGCGATGCTGCCATGAGCCCACTCTGTCTTCGAGATCCGGGGCGACCCATAGGCCATCTTTCTTAGCGCGGATAACCAGAGACTGCTCACGAAATTTCACTTCTTCCATCTGCTTAATAATCACTTCGCGACGCTGACGCAACGGCTCAAGGTCACTCACCCGCTGACTGGCCGCCCATTGCTCCGTAGCTCGAACCTGTTGCCACTGCGCATTGAGGATATCTTTGTCGTTGCCTATTTCCCAATCTGAAAAACGCACCAAAGGCGTGCCTGCCGCCACAAACGAACCGTTGGACGTTAATACTTCCTCGAAAATACCGCCCACATCACTCGTCACAATACTGTGCGTTTCAGACTCGACAATACCCGGCACACGAAACCTGTTGGGTAACGGCACGATGGCGGTCAGCAGCAGAACAAAAGTCAGAGCGCCAGCCGTGACACCCACCGCTCGCGTTCTTGTTCTTTCAATACGCGGGCTGGTTGCAAGATATTTAATCAGTTTGTATGGAGGCACAAATGCCCAAGAGATGATCAGGATAATCACCATTAACACGCCAAGAATCAGATACTTATCGGCAACAAAGATAACAATGCCTGCGAACACAACTAGTCGATATGCACCGCTTAAAGCGCCATAACAAGTTAACCACCAAGTTTCACGTTTGCTATCTGCAACTTCGATGGCATGTTTCACCCCAAACAGGAACTTTTCCGACAAGTAAGCCCATTGCTTCCTTGACCGAGTATAAAGGTTTGGCAAATCGACGAGATCCGAGAGGATATAGTACCCATCAAATTTAAGTAGCGGGTTCGCGTTAAAGATAATGGTTGAGATTGAGGCGACAAACATCATGTTATAAGCGATGCTGTGAATAACCCCCGGACCTGTTGCAGCCCAAACAAACACCGCCAAGGCGGCTATAAACAACTCCACTATCATTCCGGCCGCACCAACGAAGGCCCTATGCCAACGGCTTCTAAATGACCAACTGGAGGTAGCATCCATATAAGGAAGCGGTGTAAACACCAACAGCATTACCCCCATGACGTGAACTTCACCACCATAATGTCGACAAACAAGTGCGTGCCCGCACTCATGCAGCGTTTTTATGACGACCATACCCAGATATAGCAGTATCAAATTATCCGGTGCAAGCACACCCTCCGCCTGAACCGTTAGGCTTTCAACATTGTCTATCGCAACCTTAATACCGAGTAACACGACCCCCAACCATATTGCTGCACCTATCCAAGTAAACAAGGGTCGTGTAAAAGGTAGGATTCGTTGCAAAACTACGTCAGGATCAAACAGTGGTAAGCGAATGAACATGATCGCTAATAATTTGGATTGCAATTCTCTTTGCTTACGCTGTCGATAACGTTCAAAGAATTGATCGCTGTCTGAAGGTGTGTCGTAAAAAAGAAGGTTCGCGAAGTGCAGTTGGGTCAGCAACCGAATAACTTCTTCCTGCCCGGGCGCACCCTCAGGGTCATATTCAAGCGACTCTTGCCAAACCTCTTCGACCGATTTGTCTGGCCGGAGTCGTGCTACAAAATCGTAGGCTGCAGGTCTCAGACGAAAAAATTGGTTATTAAAAGAATCTTGTAGTACGTACCAGTTCTCTCCCCGAAATTTCTGTCGACGACATTTGACGGTCGGTCTCAGAGAGGCTTTCACACCAGCAACACGATGCCAAGATTCACTAAAGGTGGGTGCGATGACACTCATAACAACTCAACTCGTTGTTCAGCGGACCTTTGTCGCCAACTGCGTACTGAAGCAAATTTCGGAGACATCACCACCACAACCACATTCTGAAGAAATCGACGGTCCGGTGAGTCATTATCCAGAAGATGTTCCTATCTCCGACATTAACTTTAGCTACGCCACTCATCCCTGGGCGCCACCAGTCTGATGATTCTCCCTCGAAACTCGCTCTTAGCATGAAAATATTTCCTTGCTCTTTTGCGACAGCAGCAGGGTCTATCTCGTCAACCTTGATATCAAACACTTGGTCTGGTCGGCTAACGAAACTAATTTCACCCGTCCCCTCAACAGCAACCTCGTGAATATCACGTTCCGCTAAATCCAATTCGACATACATTTTGTCGATATTTGCGACTTTAAACAAAATGTCTCCTTTCCTCACAGGAGCACCCAACATTTCCTTAAGATCACCCTCAACCACAACGCCATCAAAAATCGCACTTATCTCAGCATTTTTTATGTGATATCTGACTTTCGCCAACTCAGCTTCAGATTGTGCAACTAACGCCGCGGCAATTCTCATGTCAGCGAGCGCATTCTGGGCTCTTGATTTTTCCATTTCTCGGCTGTAACGAGAAATATCCGCCAACGCCATCGCTTCATCGAGGACAAGTTCCCTCGTATCCAACGTGACGAGCACATCACCTTTGCTGACCAGATCACCGATCTCTACTTGCACATCCTTTACATAACCGTCGATTGGTGCAGGAATGAATGCGACTTCGTCAGATCGGAGAATAAAAGGTGCTTCAACTCTGTAGTTCCAAGAGCCAAGGAAGACAAATGCCAGAATAAAAGCTACGAGCACGCCTACGGCCTTGGCGAAGGTCTGCTCAGGACCTACAAACCACGCCAAACGCTCTTTAAACCACGTAGTAAATCTAGCCCCGAACCAGCGATCGTGTCTTTTAAGTTGGTACAGATGTCGCGCGGCCTGGTCAACCACCAGCCTCAGGCCACGAACTTCGTCTGTGTCGAATTCACGTTTTTCACGCTCAAGCGTCACCACGCCGACGTTTTCGTCATCGACCCTGATAGGTAGCGATACCAAGTTACTCAAGCTTTGTTCGCTTGCGTAATGTTCGTGGTCACGATCGACTGCATTCTGCTCTTCAGACTTGGGCCAAACAAGCTCCTCGTCTTGGTCGAACGCTTCTTCCATTGCTGCTTCAAGTAACTGCACCGCGGCCATTTTTTTCTCGAACTTTTCCATGTGGCTGATGGCTTGCACTCGGATGTAGGATGACTCAAGCCAACCAAGGCTCACCCTGTCACATTCATGACGAACTGCCAATTCATTGCAGAAGGTCATCGCAGCACTCATGAACCTGTCACTTTCATTGAGCAGAGTCATCAGGTCAATCGCATCTGCAAATTGCACCACGTCAGTTTTGGCCTGCTGAAGCGCGCGATTAATTTGATAATTAGCAGGAATATCCATCAGCAACTGCAGCCGCTGGGCAAGTTGCTCTATCTCGACGCTACTTAGTCGTGGAACAAAAAAGATCAATGCACCCTGAGAACGTGCATCACCAAGATCGAGACTCAATCCCATTTTTACTGGTGAATCACTTGAAGCACCGGCCCCATAATCGATACATATTTCGTCGGTTTGAGCCTGCGTTGCAACCAAACTCATCTGCTCCATTTCAGGTGAGTCTTTTTTAACGCGCATCGCACTGCGAGGCCATGCCCGTAAGTGCCGCCATTCTTCAGAGGCGTTGTCCATTACTAACAATAGAACCTTGTCTGATTGCGCGTAAAGTCCCAAGTTGTCCAATAGTTTTGACCAAAATTCTGCTGGCAAACCATTGAAGTAACGTAATTCTCGCAGCGACTTCAAATAAGAGAGGCTATTTTGTTGGTGATTCTCAATTAAACTCATACTTTTATTTCGCCACTAAAGCTCGGAAGCATTGAAATCGGTAAACAATGAGTTGTTAGATTCAAGCGTTATATATCCAGGTACCCCGGGCCTAACTTCTTCGTCAGTATTATCGAAACTCAACCTTACCCTAAGCAATCCGCTTGCTGGGTCGACGATGGGTGCAACAAACACCACCTTACCATCACCGTTCCAGCGCTGATCTCCCGAATCAAACTCAACCGGGTAGACCTGACCATCTTTCAATAACCGTCCTGCCGGTTCATCAATGTTACAAACGAGAAAGACCTTGCTGATATCAACAAGTTTAAGCATGGGTTGATTTGCTTCACAGATTTCACCCTCGTCCAACATCACATCGACGATAGTCCCATCAAAAGGCGCTGCAAGTGAGCGCCTAGCTAAATTCGCCTTGGCTAACTCAAATTCGACTTTCTCTCTCTGCTCGGCGATTAACAGTCTTTGGTGATCCGCCTCTGCAGAATTGTATTCCAGTTCAGCGCGATAAAGCTCATCGCGACTAATAGACCCCGTGGACTCAAACAACCCTTTAGTCGACGCCAATAACACGCTGAAAGTTTCACTCTGGGCCTTAGATGCCTGCAATTCCGATTTGTCTTGATGAATAAGTTCCCGGCGCTTAAGTTCCAGCGCTTCAACCTTGTTTTCCAAGTCGACAAGCACCTCACCAGCCATCACTTTACGGCCTTCTCGATAGTGTATATCTACTATTCTTCCCGGCACTGTAAAACTGAGAATTGCATCCTTATGCGGCTCTGTGACACAAGCGTAACGCGTAGGTTCCGCGTAACTTTTTGGAGCACATGTAGCTAACACCGAAAACAAAACGATGAGTGCAAGATTTCTTTTTTCCTGAGATACAACAACATCTGACATGACTAAAATCCGCTATTTTTCAAGTTCAAAATTCTGGAGCAATGTCCCTTCCGATAAAGCCGCGCCAACAATTGCTTTTTGCAGGTTCACCTTACTCTCAAGTTCAAGTTCCAACACTCTGTTAAGACGTTCTTCAATTTCAAACAGGTCGCGGCTATTGCTTTGGCCTGCTTCAAATTTTGCCAACTCAAAATCAAGCAGCTTTTTGTTTGTTTCGACGACACCTGTTAATTCAGAAACTTGCATCCGAGCACTTTCAAGATTATTTATCGCTGTATCAATACTGTTATGTATCGCGATTTCCGCTGCTTTAATTTCAAGCAACGCCTGATGTTTTCTTAGCCTAGCAGCACTCAATTCACCTTTGCCCCGCTTGTTGCCCTGCAAAGCCATGCGATATTCAACGCCGACATACACAGATTCGTGATCCCGATCCCAAACATCGTCCCAAGACTCTCCAAAAGATTCCGCCAAACCGTTTAAACCGTAGCTCGCGACTAAATCTAGTTGCGGCAATTTGTTGTTTTTCGCGAATTGTATTCTGACATCTTCTCGTTCAGCCCTCAGCAAACCAGCAACATATTCTGGCCTATAGAGATATGCGTTCGCCAGCATCGAGGCTCGATCAAACGAAACAGAGCCGGGCTCATTCATCCCTGAGACGTCAACTTTTATTTTTTTGTCTCGAGGCATGCCAGCAATGTAATTACGCAATTGTCCCGTGACTGCAAATAAGCTTTGCTCCGCAGCTAGTAGCTGAACACGGCGCTGGGCTAAAGCTGATTCGGCATCGAGAATATTCGCTTGACTACTTCTACCAAATCGCGCCCGTTCTTTCTCGTCAACAAGCACATCTTTCGCTATTTCAACAGAACGATCACGCAGTTCTTTTCGTTTTTCAGCCATATACACATCCCAATAGACTGATACAGCATCGGAAATTGTCTGAAACAAAGACTGCCTAAACGTCTCTTTTGCAATGCCTTGATCTTTCCTCGCGACCTTAAGAGGAGATTCAACACTTCGCCAGCCAGCCCCTCTGAGTAGCGGCTGAGTTAAAGAGAGCCCAAAATAGTTTTTCTCTTCCTCCCCTCTGATAGGTTCTGGTTGAATATTATTTTCGATGTCGCGGAAGGTGTAAGACGCCCGCACACGCCCACCTGTTGGCACGACCGACTCGACCGCCAGACTATAGTCATGGTTTCTCTCGATAAAAGTAGGTGCAAAAGAACGACGAAACTCTTCTTCCGTTGTGTTCGGAGTATCGCTATCGGTGTACTGATACGAAGCCGTGAGCTCAGGTTCATAAATGCCACTCACACTGTCTACACCAGACTTGGCAATCGCCCATTCCGTCTTTTGGTAGGCAATGCGATCGTTTCTAATTGCAACAAGCTTCACAAAGTCCTTGAGTGGCAACCTATCTTTGCTAACTGACAACACTACGGCGCCATCATTGGCACTAATAAACATGTCGGAAGCCGCTCCAAGGCTTTCCGTCGCGATGTCAACTTTACCATTCATCGCGTTGTTCTTTTTCTTACGATTGTCCGCGCTCAACACATTGGAGACTGACTTACCCATTCTATTTAAAAATCCTGGCTTATCAGCTTTTTGCTTCGTCATTTTTTCCGTTTCGCCAACCATTACCTCAGCCGGTTCCTGCTCAGGCTCAACTCTCTCGGCAGGCGTAGCAGACTTTTCATCAGATATTTCCTCCACAACCACTATCTGCGCATCTTCCTTTGCTGTATTTACCTCAATTACTTCAACGTCAGCCTCAACGTCGACAACGGCTTTTGCTAACACTGGCTCAGGAGAATCTGAAACTTGGTCCCGACTAAATAAGTTTGAAAACGAACTCCCCATACGTGTGAACAAACCTTGTCTTTCGGGTGTTTCAACTTCGGATAACCCCTTCTTTGATGGGTCAGCTTCTAACACCTCTACCTCTAAAGGAGCGGAATCAGACAATTCGGAAGTCGAGGGTTCTATATTTTTGACGTTAATAGCCAGATATGTGGGTTCAGGTTCCTCGGTTATCGATTTGGCGGTATCCGCTTGCAGCCCCTCTGTTTTGGTTTCCTTCGTCGCGGGCTGCACAGCGATATCTTCGACAGCGTAAACCGCGAGTTCAATAGGCACACCCAGCTGTCCCATCAATTTCCCAGACTGATCATCGGTATTCGATGTATATGAGGTGGACAAGTAAACATGGTCGGGAAACAAACTCACTTCCGCAAAAGATATCGGTGACATCATCACCGTAGACGAAAGAAATAATGCTGCAGCTATCATTTTATTTTTATTATTCACTGTCCAATTCCTCAACTAAAAGCGTTGTCAGCTGTTTAAAATTTATTTCCAGGTCTGAAAAAATCTCAGGCAGATTTAGATCAGACACTCACTAATCCTTTGACGACTAATTCCCAGATAACTCATCTTCACTTACTCCAAATAGCTTATTTAGATACACCGAAGTGGGCGTTGCAGTGAGTATTAAAATAGTTGGTCGTAATTGCAATGTGGGTGGCTCACCCTCAACTTCATTCGCCGTTTCTACCTCTTCTTCGCTTGCAATTACATAGCCAACATATGGATCAACGACACCCGAGCTACCGCCCAAACCACCGCCACCAAAATTCAGTTCAATACTATACACATTTGCACCGTTTTCATTTTCAGTAATAGATCCTGAAATTTGCGTCAGCGAGGAAAGAATAACTCCTTCAATTTCGGCTTTTCTGAGCACTATCGGCGGCGTTGATGACAGATTCGCCGGCACCAATGTCACCTCTTGCTTATCGTTAGTATCATCGGTATCCCTCGCATCGAGCGACGTAAGGGTTGAAACAATATTAAACTCACCGAATGAATCGACAAACACCTCAAGGATCAAGGTTTTAGTTTCCCCCGCAGTAAGGTCTACCGCCCAGAAACTCGTTTCTTTGTCGAAACTACCATCGCCGTCGTCTGAGCGATACACGAGCCCACTACCTAGCGTTAGCAACACCTGAGCCCGAACCGTGTCATCACCACTGTTTGCGATTGTCGTCGTTACCTGAACAAAATCACCGGAGGTAGGTGCTTCATCATTTACTGTCAGTGACAAACTCAAATCTACATCACTTACCGGCGCTGTAATCAAAACTACCGGATTGTCGCTACCCTCGTCGGGATCCTCGACGACGTACCGAAAAGAATCAAATCCTGCTTCAAAACTTACTGGTGGGGTGTAGACGACTACATCGTCGGTTAGCACTTCAGTTGTGCCACGATCGTCTACCTCTATAATGCCACCCAATGTACTCGTGGCGTCGACGCTTGCAATGCGAAGCATATCGTCTTCTGGGTCCCGGTCATTAGCCAGAATATCAATTGTTTCTGGTATTCCCGGCGTGACCGCGACATAGTCATCACCACCAATGGGATCCCTATTCTCTGAAATATCAAAGAACACGAGGTTTGATTCATCTTGGTTGATCCAGGCACCCACCACATTATCCAAAGGAGCCGGTTCAAAATAGAGAGGTGTTGCTTCTATATTTAAACTGCGTTCTGTTCCAGTTGCTGACTCTGTCCAGATTAACTCAACGTGCCTGTCAGTGCGGTATTCGCCTCTTAACTCAAGTGTCCCAGTCAGCTCACCGTTCGCGGACAAACTGTATGCGGGTCCACTACCCGTTAATTGAACGCTTTCTATGTTGTACGCGCCTTGACTCGCAATATCTCCTGCCACAAAAAAGTATTGACCACTTTCAAGCACAAGGAGTAGTTCGCCCTCTGGCAAAGAACCAGCAAATATGCCGTTTTCAGCAAATCCCCGATCAGCAATAGGCACGTCGACTAACGTATCTTGTTCAACGCCTGAACCACCACCCCCACAACCAAAAACGACTAACAATGAGGTTGTTAGCAGAGTCTTTAACAAATTTGACATATTCGCGAGCGTATCGTTTTACCGTCCCAAAAACTTTCTAACTGCTGTTTAGTTGGTAACGGAAGGGTTTTGCTTAATCATATCACCCAAATCAGACGATTTCCCGAAAGATCATGAAAATAACGACCAAAATACTTTGTAGGAGAAATGTCTTCATTGGCGGCAATGAAAAGTTGCTAACTGGCACACTAGCTCGGGCTAAGACTATTTTTCGCACTTTCAAATCGTGTCAGCTTCAATTCGCGGCGTATAGACTGACCGAGTTCTGAGGCCATATCGTCGACTGGAATGCCCATCGAGTCAGCAATCCGGACCATTCTCTGAAAATTGGCGGCGACGCCAGCAGCGTCTACCAACACCGCCTCCCCTGCTACAGAGACTAGGGTCGTTCTTGCACTGGCCAGCGCATCATCATCTCTTTGCGCGAAAGTTTCCGCAAACTGCATCAACTCCGCTCCATGTTCAACACCCATACCGGCTGCTGCGGCATCACCGTTAACACCCTGCAAATCTATATCTCTGCCTGTCGTCTGCGCGCTCACACGGAGCATCGTTGCATGTGCGTTGGTTCAGTAGAAACACTCGTTAACCGCTGAAACTCGACCGGCAACCAGTTCAATTTGCATGCGATTAATACTGCGATTTTCCGGGGAATCGAAGTTAGCCATACCCTCGAGGGAGAGGTACTGGGCGCTTGAAATCATCATCCAATCACGCACGGCATTAGGTACCGCAGAGAAGGCTCGCAATACATTCGCACCTCTATCGCCCCACAAATCGGCTTCTTTACCTATTGCGCCGTCATTCGGCAGCATGGGGACATAGCCTGTTCCTTCCGAGGCAAGCGCCGGCATATATCCATCAGGTGCTCCGGGCAGCGCATCAGGTAACACCTCCAATGCAACGCCTATTGCGCGATGAAACTCATCAACGCTCAACACGGCAACCGCCAAACCCGCTAACTCCACGTAAGCGCCCTTCGAGAGACCCTTCACTGCATTGTCTTCTACCCAGGATTTTGTAATTCGTGTCTGATCTGTAATCACTCGGTGGACGGCATCGATGGCAACCTCGTCTAGTCCCTCATCATGCTGATGCTTACCCGCAAAATTATAAGGTGACAATGCCTCCTTTCTGCTTGCGCAGAATTCGCATGAAAGCGCGTTTCTTACTTCCTGCGCGATGGCCACACGTTCTGCCCCTGTCCACCAGTTCCCCGGGGATGCAAGATTCTCCCAGAACCTCGCATGGGCTTCGGCAATATCAGACCGTATAACATAGGGTGAATTTTCATATTTAAAATAACTCATCTCTGCCCCCTCATGATTTGACAACAGTCTACTGACTCAACGGAGTAAATCACAAGCGCTAGCGACAGCTTCTTTATCGCACTTCCAAGCCCAGCCGAAAGATGTTTTTGATCAGGTAATTATTAACGATCTTGAATTGACCTGAGGGTCAATTGCTGTTTTATTTATTGATGAATCAAAACCAAAGGACTTTGAGAAAAACATGGCAGTTTCAGTAGATACAAAAACCGGACTGAAGATTTTTAATACTCGCGCGGCAAAAGCAAGTGAGAAGATCACCGGCACCGGTTACGCCATTATTGAAGACGAAGCGCTCAAAACGCTGCCACCTGCCCCGGCCGGTGCAATTTTCAATGCAGAAGAACAGGCAAGATATCGAGAATTTAAAGAAGCACGCATGGGTGCAGCCGATTACATGTCCATGGAGGGAGAATTCAGCAAATATCTGGAGGATGTTTACTCCGAAGCGCCTGTCGCGAGAGAGTCTCTCAATGATGAATGCGAAATATTGGTTGTCGGCGCGGGGTTTGCAGGCTTGTTACTTTGGCACAAACTTCAGAAAGCGGGCTTCAAAGATGTGCGCTTCTGCGAAAAAGGCGGCGATGTTGGCGGCACCTGGTACTGGAACCGATACCCCGGTATCGCCTGCGATGTAGAGGCCTACAGCTATTTGCCTCTGCTTGAGGAAATGGGATATATCCCCACCATGAAATTTGCTTCCGGCTTCGAAATTATGGAGTACTGCCAAAAGGTAGCAGAGAAATTTGGTTTCTACGATCACTGCCTATTTCATACGACGGTTGAGCGAACCGATTGGGACGCAGCAACTGGACGATGGACCGTAACTACAGATCGCGGCGACGAAATGAAAGCGCGTTATGTCATTCTCGCCAACGGCATACTTACAACACCCAAGCTCGCTCGCATCGAGGGTATGGAGACATTCACCGGCGATGCTTTCCATACATCTCGCTGGGATTACAGGGTAGATCTGGCGGGTAAAAGAGTCGGCATCATTGGTACCGGTGCAACTGCTGTCCAAACCGTGCCAGAGCTATCAAAAATTGTTGACGAACTACATGTCTTCCAGCGCACACCTTCTTCGATTGATGTCCGTGATCAGCGGGCAACAACGCAAGAAGAAATCGAGACTTGGAAGCATGAGCCAGGCTGGGCAAAAGCCCGAAGAGCCCGATTTGCCAAAATCTCGGCGGGCCGCACGGCGATGAAAGCAAACGACGACTATCTGGCTGGAAAGGTGGACTCTTTCAAAGAAAACAAACAACACAAAACAAAACTCAGCGTCGAGGAAGCCGTTCAAAAACAACTTGATTCCAACTTTCGAATTATGGAGCAAATTCGCAGCAGGGTAGATGCGATGGTAGAAGATCCTGTAACTGCCGAGGCGCTCAAGCCTTACTATCCTTACGGGTGCAAACGTCCTACCTTTCATGACGAATATCTAACCACTTTCAATAAACCCCACGTGACACTTGTCGACACAGCACCAAGAGGTGTTTCGGAAATCAACGAGCGCGGCGTCGTGCATGACGGCAAAGAATATCCGCTCGATGTGCTGATCTATGCCACTGGGTTTCGCTGGATGGCAACGTCTACATTCAATATGATTCGTGGCGTCAACGGCAGATCACTGAAAGATAAGTGGGAAAACGATGGCACGAGCACCTTTCTCGGATTGCACAGTAACGGCTTTCCAAACCTTTTTATTGTTTCGGGACCGCAAGGTGGCGGCGGCAGCTTCAACTTTACCAACGCGATAGAAGAACACGCGGACTACATCGCATGGCTGCTGACAACCATGCGGGAAAACAATTACGACGTCGTCGATGTAAAAACGGCGCCGGAGACTGAATACACCGAGCATTGTAAATTAGCAGACATTAGTACCGCACCACTGCGAGACTGTGTTTCGTACTACAACGGAGATGGCGGCGCAGAACCTGGCAGCCTCGCATACTACGGCGGTGGCCAGTGGCACAAGTTTCGCATTCGAGCGCAGGAATCACTCGAGCCTTATGAGTTTTCCAACCTCAAGTGATTCTTTGATCGCAAACTAGAAATCAGGCCGAAATACCGGCGTCTATTACCAGTTCAGTGCCGGTGATGTATTGCGACTCATCACTGGCAAGAAACAACACGCCATTTGCAATGTCCAGCGGTTGCCCTAACACACCGGTCGGTACACCCAACTCTGCCATACCATCAACGTCAACCGCATTTTCACCCTCAGGCAAGAACTCCGGATTTACTTTAGTCCAAATTGGCGTATTAATAATGCCTGGGTGAACTGAATTTACTCGAATGTTCCAACGACTCTGACCGCACTCAAGCGCAACCCCTTTAGTAAACAGTCGCACTCCCCCTTTGGTAGCGTTGTAAGCGGCGAGACTCGCAGCACCCTTTAGTCCAGCCACCGAAGACATATTAATGATTGATCCGCCGCCGGTATCTCGCATGAGAGGGATAGAATGTTTCACTCCCAGAAATACACCATCAAGATTAATTGCCTGCTGCTTTTGCCAATCTTCCAAGGGCATATCTACAATACTGCCACCGATCGCAATACCTGCGTTGTTAACTAAGATGTCCAGTCGATTGTGCCGTGTTTTAATTGCTTCAACGACATTCTGCCACTGAAGTTCGTCGGTAACTTCATGCAGTAAAAATTCTGCTTGCCCCCCTGCGCTGTTAATCGCCAAGGCCGTTGCCGCGCCCATATCCTCTTGCACGTCTGTGATCACAACAATCGCCCCCTCCTCAGCCAGACGTTCAGCACATCCACGACCAATACCTGAGGCGCCACCGGTAACCAGCGCTACTTTACCTTCAACTCTCTTTGACATTTTAACCCCTGCAAAAACACTAAAAATCTTGTGGACTTATCCTAACAAGCCTTGGCGACCCTTGCACAAAATACAGCGGCAAATTCCGCCATGATTAAAAACGTTTGCACGCGCAAACAGGCAACAATCGGCGGACATAAGAAGCTACCAGCGTTCAACGTCTCTTTCTATCTGATCGCCGAATTGGGCAATTGCATCAGCCTGCAGATTTGGCAAACTATAGTAGGGAAACAAATCTTCAGAGCCTTCATAGTCCCGCAACACTTGTTTGGCTACTGTGACTTTGTGAACCTCAGTCGGTCCGTCAGCAATCCCCATCACAAAAGACCCGATTAACATACCGGTTAAGGGTAACTCGTTAGAGACCCCAAGCGATCCATGAATCTGCAAACTGCGCGAGACGATATCGTGATAAACCTTTGGCATTAACGCCTTGATGGCAGCAATGTCCTTTCTTACTTTCATGTAATCGTTATATTGATCAATGCGCCATGCAGTACGCAAAACTAATAGACGAAATTGCTCCATTTCTATCCAGGAATCGGCAATCTTATCCTGAACCATCTGTTTGTCTGCAAGTACTTCACCTTTAGTCGTGCGCGACAAAGCTCGCTCACACATCATATCAAAAGCTTTCTTGATCTGGCCCATTGTGCGCATCGCATGGTGTACTCGACCTCCGCCTAATCTGGTTTGCGCGACAGCGAATGCCTGACCACGCATGCCAATCATATTAGACCTTGGTATACGGCAATCGGTATATCGAATGTAGGCATGTGACCCCTCACCGGGGGCTTCGTCACCCACGCCGACGTTGCGGACAATCTCAACGCCGGGCGTGTCAGTCGGCACGACAAACATTGTCATGCTTGAGTGTTTGGGTGCATCTGGATCAGTCACTGTCATGACGACCAGAAAACTAGCGTAGCGAGCGCTGGAGGAAAACCATTTTTCACCATTAATGACAAAATCATCACCGTCTTCAACCGCAGTGCAACGAAAAGAGGTTGGATCCGAACCGCCCTGCGGTTCGGTCATGGAATAGCTTGATGATATTTCTCCTTCTAACAGCGGCTTGAGATACTTTTTCTTCAACTCGTCACTGCCATAGTGAGCAAGTATCTCTGCATTCCCTGTGTCAGGCGCCTGACAACCAAAAACCACAGGGGCGAAACGCGAGCGTCCAAGAATTTCATTCAAAAGTGCCAGCTTAAGCTGACCAAAACCCAGCCCGCCTAACTCCGGACCGAGGTGACACGCCCACAACCCGCGTTCTTTCACCTCTGCCTGTAACGGACGAACCAGTCGGATAAAATCTGGATCATCATATTCTTTCGTTGCTCCAAGCACGTGGTCTAAGGGCTCAACCTTTTTCTTTACAAAGTCATCAGTCCAATCAAGTACACCCTGATATTCTACATCTGTATCAAATCCCCAACTCATACTGCTCTCCTATTTGATTAGCATACGAAATGTCGCACCGTGATTGTCTGCCCATGTTTCAACGAAGACAAGCCCCTGCAATGCTTGCAGTATTGATGAAGTGCATGCCAGACTTAACCCGCGAGTTTAGAATAACAATCTCAAAATCTAAGAAGTCTATCGGAGACCATATGTCGGGCTTAATTCCAAAATCTGTCAACATTTTCGATGATACGATGCGAGAGGGTCTCCAAATTGAGAGCCCCGACATTCCCGTCAGCGAAAAATTAAGGTTGCTTGATGCGATCGGCGAAATGGGTGCCAAGCGCGTCACCGTGGGCTCATTTGCTCACCCCAAGTGGACGCCATCAATGGCAAACATTGATGAAATCGTTGAAGCCTTTGAACCAAAACCCGGCATTACCTATACCGCAGCGGTGTTCAACAAACGTGGTTACGATCGCGCCGATGCCTACTTTCCAAAGATTGATGTTCGCCAAAGAAATTTTGGTTCCCACGTCGAGTTGTGTGACACCTTCGCTAGACGCAACTACAACCGCACTCAGGCAGAAATGATTCAGGCACTGGATGACTCAGTTGCTAATGCGTCCAAGGCTAACGTAGAGCACGCTTCGGTGGCGCTAGGCAATCCTTTTGGGTCAAATTTTGAGGGCGCCTTTACGCTTGCACAAGCGATGGAACTGCTCGACTTGATGGTTTCAAAGTGGCACGCGGTAGGCATTAAGGTTAACCGGGTGACCTTCCTAGATGCTATGGGATGGAATATGCCACACACTGTTCGAGCAATGATTTCATCGATCAGGGACAAGTATCCTGAAATCGAAACCTTTCATATGCATTTGCACAATACCCGAGGCGTGACAATCGCGAGCTTCTACGAAGCATTATTATTAGGCGCGACTGATTTTGATACTTCCCTTGGCGGCATGGGTGGTTGCCCTTACTGCGGCAATGGTCGCGCTGCAGGTCATGTCCCCACAGAAGACTTCGTGAACCTGTGTCATGAGATGGGTATCGAAACAGGTT
>ERZ1048872.932-NODE-932-length-27635-cov-10.446737_pt1 | contig 27635 bp, 19 predicted proteins | sample MGYA00383100_ERZ1048872 | MGnify/ENA primary metagenome ERZ1048872 (study PRJEB29581, sample SAMEA5548370) | metagenome | biome: marine; feature: coastal; material: water | depth 50 m | study: Short-term variability in the microbial, nano- and picoplankton...
CTGTTCTTTTGTTATCTTTGTTGAAAGAGTCAATCTGCTGTTGCATACCAATTGCGGCGTTGACGCTGCATAAAGCCTCATCCGAATTTGATTCTTCCGGAATACTGAACAAAGCCATGACCGCATCACCGATAAATTTGTCAACAAAACCTCTGTTTTGAGAGATAGGTTCTGTCATCCGTTTGAAAAAATCATTGAGAAAATCCACAAGTTCCTGTGGTGTCATCTTCTCAGAAAGCGTGGTAAAGGAGCGTATATCACAGAAAAGAATGCTGATGAAATCTGTCTCCGCTTTTCCAAATTTTAAATGCTCCAGTCCGTCTGGTGCAATACGTTTAATAAACTCTTTGGGCACAAATTTTTCAAAGACCGCGGTCAGTTTTGCTGCAGCTTCAGTTTCTGCCAAACGCATTTTTGTCGTCTTTAACTCCTCAAATGCTTTTTTCTGCTGAATCAGGGATATTTCCAAATCCTTGTTGAGCCTGCGTGATTCGTCCTCTGCCTGTTTGATCCTTACCATTACCTTGACCCTTGCTGCCAGTTCATCAAAATCAAACGGTTTTGGCAAGTAGTCATCCGCACCTAGTTTTGCCAGCCCAAGAACTAACTGGCGGATATCAGTTTGTGCAGTGAGAAAAAGTACCGGAATATTCTTCCAGTCATCATCCTGCTTTAGAATTTTGATGCACTCATCACCGCTCATGTTTGGCATGTTACGGTCAAGAACAATCACATCCGGGAGATCTTTACGCAAACAGTTTGAAAGCCAACGTAGTGCTTCTAAACCATCTCCCTTTTCCACAATAGTGTAATTTTCTTCAGTCTGTTGTTCGAGTGTCCGCCGGACTTGTCCCCGGATAGTTCTCGAATCATCAACTGTCATTATTATTGCCGACATAACGAGCTAAGCTTTCTCAGAATCTTCAAGCATTGATTCCAATCCTGTTATTATTAGTGCTTCCCTGACTGCTTCTGACTCAGAGTTAATCCTGAATGTCTTCCCTTTTTCCAATGCGTTGTTACGACAAACAGCGAGAAGTTGAACCCCTGCAGTGTCTATTGCTTCTACGCCTGATAAATCAAGCTCTACACTGCTGCGTTCAGATTCAATCAGTTCCAGCATGGTTTTTTGTAAAGGCAGAAGATCCTGAATGACACAATTACCTTTTACTTTCAGTCCTGTACTTTCGAGTTCAATATCCATAGATGTTTTTGAAATACAAAAAAATGATTCAAATTTTTTGATAGATGCTGAGAGACAATTTTTCCATGCCTTCTACTTTGTAACCGGTTTCGGTAATACCCAGAACTAGCCAACCACCTGTTTCAAGATGATCTACCAGCTTTTTCAAAAGATATTCCCTTTTATCAGGATGCAGGTAATAAAGAAGATTTCTGCAAAAAATCAGTTGGAACTTAGTCGCAATGGGATAGACAGTAGCCATTAGATTAAATTGACGAAATTGAATTAATTTCTTGATCTCTCTATTGATCTTTCTTTGAGGATCATTTTTTCCAACTGTTTCTGGAATGAAAAAACGCTTTTGGAGGGCGGCAGGTATTGTACTAGTCTGCTCTTCGCTATAATCTCCATTTATAGCTGATTCAAGTACACCGGTGTTAACATCTGAACCAAGAATCCTTAAACCTCCATTTGAAATCATTGCTTTTCCAAAAAAATCATGTGCTTCCATGGCTAAAGTATAGGTTTCCTCTCCACTGGAACAACCGGCACTCCAAAAACGCAACTTTGAATGTGTGGTATTATTTTGATCTTTCATCACTGGAAAAACATTTTCCCGAAGGAACTCAAAATGCTGCTTCTCTCGGTAGAATCCACTTTTGGTAGTTGTGACTGCATTGTGGAGAAGCTGGCGTTCCTTCCTGTTCTCCTCCCTTTCAATATAATCATAATAACTTTGAAAGGTTTCCAACTGATGTTCCTGCAGTATTCGCTGTAACCGTGCATAGAGCAGATATTTTTTGTCATCTCCCCATTCCATGCCAAGATCTTTTAGCACAAGGTCTTTGAATAGCTTAAATTCATCGTCCGTCGGTTCATTAACCTTTGTCAATCTTCCTCTAGTGCCCACAATATCTGATGAATTATCCAATAACATCTAAACTGTTCTCTGTAAAATTATGGACTGATTTAAATTGATCATTCGAAAGGTGCTAAATTCTGGTTTAATGTTTTTTCAGACTGAGAAGCGTTCTTTGCAGTTTCCGTTTTTTCCGGAAGTTGTTCTAACTTTTCATGTTCCAGTTCGAGGTTATCATTATTTTCAGTCGAGCTTTCAATGTAATTTGTTTCATCTCTCTCCACCTTAAAAGTGTTAAGAAGTTCATGCAAGTCTACCGCAGCCTTTGCCATATGTTGGCTTGCGGTTGTATTCTGTTCAACCAGAACAGCGTTTTCTTGTGTTAACCTGTCCATATCCGTGATCGCCCTGTTGATCTGATCAACGCCTTCCGCCTGTTCCAGAGATGCAACTTTGATGTTTTCCATCACCTCAGAAACTTCTTTGACGGACTCGAGAATTCCGTCAAGATTAGAATCACTCTGAGATTTGAGGTTGTTGAGGTTTGTTTCTATTTTTAACCTCATTTCTTCGACTGATTTGAGAATACCGTTCAGATTGGAATCACTTTGAGATTTAAGGTTATTGAGCATGGTTTCAATTTTTGTTCTCATTTCTTCCATGCCCTTATCTCCGTCATTTACAAGATGACGCCCCGAATTGATGTGTTCCAGACTGGCCTGAATCAATTCTCCGATCTCGGTAGAAGCTTTTGCCGAACGGTGAGCAAGTTTACGAACCTCAGATGCAACAACAGCGAATCCCTTACCATGCTCACCAGCTCGTGCTGCCTCAACAGAGGCATTAAGCGCAAGTAGATTGGTCTGAAAGGCTATGTCGCTCATCAGTGTGGTGATACCCTCAATTTTTTTGGAGCTTTCCATTATTTCCTCCATGGCTTCAACCACATTGGTATTGGTACTCTGTAAATTCTTCAACATCTCCTGATTTGTTTCGATGGAGTTGTCGACTGTATCGAGTAATTCGGTTCTGCTGTCAACGACCGATTGCTGTGCTTTCTCAAGCATCTCCTGGTTTGTTTCGATGGAACTATCGACTGTATCAAGTAATTCAGTTCTGCTATTAACTACAGATTGTTGTGCTTTCTTCGTGATTTCATTCGCATTTTTAGCATCTTCCGCGTTGTTCTGCACGATACTGTTAATCTCTTCCATTGCAGATGCGGTTTCCTCTAGCGAAGAACTTTGCTGATGAGTACGGTTTGAGAGATCCTGGTTACCTAGTGCCATTTCTTGAGAAGACTCATTAATGTTTGAAGCATGTTTTTTAATATCAATTACCATATTGTTGAGGCGTTCGAGAAACATGTTGAACCAAGTTGACAGTTCACCAAGTTCATCTTTGCCGGTAACCATAATCCTTTTGGTGAGATCGCCTTCACCCTGTGCAATATCTTTTGACATGTCGACCAGATCATTAACCGGTGCTGTGATCGACCTTCTCACCAGGAATCCAAAGATAAGACTGATAAGCAAACCAATTACGGTGATTACTAGTACGATCCAAACAAATTGCTGTGCTTCACTTACTACATCATCACTTGATTTATCGTATTGTGTATTTACAACCTCTCTTAAATTTTCAATTGTTGAACCTAATTTTATATTATTATTAATAATTTCATTCACACTAAAATCTAAATTCTTTAATAAGCGATATTCATTAAGAACCAGGTCTATATTTTGAGTTAATGAACTAGTGAAATTGTTGTACGTTTTTTTGTAGACATCTACTTTAAATAATTTATAAAATTTATCAAATTCCTGATGACTCTTTTCGTAGCGTTTTTTGATATCAGCAACTTTTGCAGTTCCTCTTGACTCTATTAAGGTATTATAGATCGTCTTATATTCCTGAATAATTCTATAAAAATTTTTTTTAAATTCTCCTCGTTTTTTTAGCTTGTCGGAATCTGCTTTTTCCCACACGCTTCCGGCAAGTGACCTCATCATAAAGATGCGACCATAAATTTTATCTTTGCTTTTGTCGAACGTCTTATAGGCAGAAATTAATGCAGGAGACTGCTTATTAATCTTACTATCCGCCTGCTTAAGTTCTGCAAGTAACTTGTTAGTCTTATTCAGTCCTAAGACCTGATTGTGATTGATATTAGCGATTCCCTTGATTTCACTGTTAACATCTTTGTCTTCTTTTGTGACAAGCGTATGAATCTGACTGTATTCATCTGCAGAGATTTCTCTGATCAATTCATCTATTTCATTTACTGAATCAATTAATACGGCTGTAGATTTTATTTGTTTCTCAATAGAATCAATATCTTGAAGTGATTTTGAATTTTTTAGTTTTTCCTGCTCCAGTCTCAAATAATCCAGATTTGATTTAAAAACTGAAAAAATCTGTGAGTTAAATTTAATTGAGTGGGATATCCCTATGAAGGATTGAATAACTAAACCTGAAATTATAATTGTTACAAAAGAATTAATTAAAAAAACAGATAGCAATTTTTTGTTTATAGTTATTTGTATAGCTTTCACTTCAAATCCTTGCTGGAAAGTTTTAAATTCAAAAAATATTTGCTCATTAGTCAATCAAACATCAACAAAATGTACAAAATAATATAGAACCCACTATTCGAAAGGAGCTAAATCTTTATTTACTGACTTTTCAGACTGCGAAGCCGGTTTTTCTGTTTCTGTTTTTTCAGACTTTTCAGACTGCGAAGCCGGCTTTTCTGTTTCCGTTATTTCCGGAAGTTGTTCTAATTTGTTTTGTTCCAGTTCGAGGCTGTCATTATTTTCAGTCGTGCTGTCAATGTATTTGGTTTCAGCTCCCTCAACCTTAAAAGTATTAAGAAGTTCCTGCAAGACTATTGCTTCCTCTGCCATGTGTTGACTGGCAGTAGTATTTTGTTCAACCAGAGCAGCGTTTTCTTGCGTTAACCTGTCCATATCCGTGATCGTCCTGTTGATCTGGTCAACTCCTTCCGCCTGTTCCTGAGAAGCAACCTTGATGTTTTCCATTACCTCTGAAACTTCCTTGACAGATTCGAGAATTCCGTCAAGATTAGAATCACTCTGAGATTTGAGGTTATTGAGGTTGGTTTCTATTTTTGTCCTCATTTCTTCGACTGATTTGAGAATACCGTTCAGATTAGAATCACTTTGAGATTTAAGGTTGTTGAGCATGGTTTCTATTTTTGTCCTCATTTCTTCCATGCCCTTATCTCCGTCATTTACAAGGTTACGCCCCGAATTAATGTGTTCCAGACTGGCCTGAATCAATTCTCCGATCTCAGTAGAAGCTTTTGCGGAACGGTGAGCAAGTTTTCGTACCTCGGACGCAACAACAGCGAATCCCTTACCGTGCTCTCCCGCTCGTGCTGCCTCAACAGAAGCATTAAGCGCGAGTAGGTTTGTCTGAAAGGCGATGTCGTTCATTAGTGTGGTGATACCCTCAATTTTTTTGGAGCTTTCCATAATCTCTTCCATTGCTGCTACCACACTGCTGTTTGTACTTTGCAGGTTCTGCAGCATCTCCTGATTTGTTTCGATGGAATTGTCGACTGTATCGAGTAATTCGGTTCTGCTGTCAACGACCGATTGCTGTGCTTTCTCAAGCATCTCCTGGTTTGTTTCGATGGAACTATCGACTGTATCAAGTAATTCAGTTCTGCTATTAACTACAGATTGTTGTGCTTTCTTCGTGATTTCATTCGCATTTTTAGCATCTTCCGCGTTGTTCTGCACGATACTGTTAATTTCTTCCATTGCAGATGCGGTTTCCTCCAGCGAAGAACTTTGCTGATGGGTGCGGTTCGACAGGTCCTGATTACCGAGTGCCATCTCCTGAGAGGACTCATTAATATTAGTAGTATGTTTCTTGATTTCAATTACCATGTTATTAAGGCGCTTAAGAAACATGTTGAACCAGGTTGATAGTTCACCGAGTTCATCTTTTCCTGTAACCAGAATCCTTTTGGTAAGATCGCCTTCTCCCTGTGCAATGTCTTTAGACATATCAACAAGGTCATTTACCGGTGCAGTGATGGACCTTCTTACTAGAAAGCCGAATAGTAAACTAACCAATGCCCCAGCTATTGATATAATCAGGACAACCCAAATGAATTGCTGAGTATCACTAATAAGAGTGTTCGCTGAGTCATCAAATTCTTCATTTAGAATTTCAGAAACATTCTGTATCGTTGATTTAAATGCCTCATTGCTATTTGTAAAATCTTTCGCTAATAATTCATTATTTTGAATAAAGTTTATCTCAGTTATAAAAACATTATTAAGTGCATTAAAACTCTCATAAAACTCTTTTGTTATATCCAGTGCTGGGTCTTCTTTATCATTAACCAATTTTTTATAACCGGTAATGAAACTTTTATATTCTACTTCAAAAACTTTTTTTATATTATTAACTGCTTTAGTTCCCCTCCCCTCAAGAAGTTGATTATAATTTGATGTCATATTTTTCATAAACTTTTTGAATTCTTTTGAAAGCTTTCTACTATCGGCTGCAGTCATTTGTTTACTTTGTACCAAATTGAGTGTAGCAACTCTCAATTTGGTTTTCATTTGTCTCTCACTTGAATTAAGAGATACAAAAGCATCTGAAAATACAGGTAACATTTGATTTATTGTACCAGTGGAACCTAGAATATTTTTTGAATTTTCACCAATTTCATTAATTTTGTTAGATAAAATTTCTTTCAATTTATCCAATTCATTAATTTTATTGCCTACTGTTGAATCGTTAATCTTTATTGCTTTAATTGCTTTATATTTGTCCTCGGTTAGTTCTCCAAAACGAGCACTCATGTTTGCAAATGAGTTAGTTGTTTTGTCCAGGCTGTCTTTAATGGTGTTTCTATTTACATTCAGATAAAAACCTTGAGTTAGACCCTTTAGGCTGGCTTGTTCTGTTCTTAATGATTCTAAGTTTTCTTTATATTTTGAAAATACTTTTGAGTTGTATTCAATCGTTTCTGATAACCCAAAAAATGAACTAATAACCATTCCTGTTATTGCAAGAGTAACTATTGTGTTTATTAAAAAGATAAAAAATAATTTCTTGCTTATTGTCAAGGATAGTATTTTCATTTTAACTCATTGTTGGTTAGTTTTAGTTTCAAAAAATATTAGCGTATCATTCAACTATAATGGTTTTAAAAATTCTACAAAACATTTTGAAAAAATTTAAAACTCCAAGCAAACTAAATCTAATCCCCATATTTTTTAAATGTCAACAAACAAACAGTAAAAAATATGTACAAAATAATTAAAACCCATTATTCAAAAGGAGCTAAATTCTGGTTTAATGTGTTTTCAGACTGAGAGGCCGGCTTTGCAGTTTCCGTTTTTTCCGGTAGTTGTTCAATCTTGCTTTGAGCCAGTTTGAGGTTAGTCTGTTTATCCTCAATGATACGTTCACTGGAACCTTCATCACCTTCTTGCACCTTGAAGGTGTTAAGGAGTTCCTCTAGGTTTTCAGCTTCCTCTGCCATGTGTTGGCTGGCAGTTGTATTCTGTTCAACAAGTGCGGAGTTTTCCTGAGTAATGCGGTCCATATCCGCAATCGCTCTGTTGATCTGGTCTACTCCTTCCGCCTGTTCCTGAGAAGCAACCTTGATGTTTTCCATCACCTCAGAGACTTCTTTGACTGAGGTTAGGATGCCATTGAGATTTGAATCACTCTCCGATTTGAGATTATTGAGCATAGTTTCAATTTTTGTTCTCATATCGTCCATGCCCTGTTCTCCGTCCTTGACAAGATTCCGACCGGAGGTGATGTGTTCCAGACTGGTCTGAACCAACACGCCAATTTCCGTAGATGCTTTCGCTGAGCGGTGGGCAAGTTTACGAACCTCAGATGCTACAACTGCAAACCCCTTACCGTGCTCTCCTGCACGTGCCGCCTCGACTGAAGCGTTGAGTGCCAGCAGGTTAGTCTGAAAGGCGATGTCGTTCATCAGAGTGGTGATTCCCTCAATTTTTTTGGAGCTTTCCATTATTTCCTCCATGGCAGTCACCACACTTGTGTTAGTACTTTGCAGATTCTGCAGCATTTCCTGGTTTGTATCAATGGATTTGTTGACTGTATCAAGTAATTCAGTTCTACTTTCAACCACCGATAGCTGTGCTTTTTGTGTTATTTCATTCGCGTTTTTAGCATCTTCAGCATTGTTCTGCACTATACTGTTAATTTCTTCCATAGCAGTAGCGGTTTCCTCAAGTGAAGAACTTTGCTGATGGGTGCGGCTGGATAAATCCTGGTTCCCAAGAGCCATCTCTTGAGATGAAACATTGATGTTTGCAGCATGCTTTTTGACCTCAACCACCATATTGTTGAGACGTTGAAGAAACATGTTGAACCAGGATGACAGATCACCGAGTTCGTCTTTTCCAGCAATTGCGATCCTTTTGGTTAAATCTCCCTCACCCTGTGCAATGTCCTTTGACATGTCGACCAGGTCATTAACCGGTGCTGTGATCGATCTTCTTACCAGAAATCCAAATAGGAGGCTGCCAAGCAGTCCAATTATGGTGATGACCATCACAACCCAGATGAAAGTGTCAGTTTCTCCAATAACGCTGCTATTGATCGTATCTATGTCTTTGGTGAGTAAAGCATTTATGTCATCCAGGATCGTAGACAAAGTGAAATTCAACTCAGTATAATTGTTGTCCAGCGATTGACTTTCACTAACCAGTAAACCGGAATTCTTAACACTCTCGAATGTCTTAACAAACTGTTTATCAACAATTGAAAAAGCATCAATGTTGTTCTTTGACTGTGTTTCATTGACTATTTTGGCCAAATCATCACGGATTAATTTAAAGTCATCAATCATCCATTCAAGATCTGAAATATTTGCTGATCCAACCTTATCCCTTTTTGCTTGAGAAGCGCTCGTTATTTCATCCAGTTCAACAATTATTTGACTCAACTGATAGAATAAATTTTTATTGAGGAATTCTTTTTTCTGGAATCCATCCACTCCATCAGCTTCACCACCCATCATTTGCGCCATGAATGTTTCGTATTCCGGTTTGCCCGCAATCAGACTCCTTTTCGCTCTAATTTTAAAAATTATTCTCTTTCTTTTACTTTTGAAATCGTTAAATGCATTAATTAGGTTAGATATATTCTTTTTTGCAACAGGTCCTGAGTTCATCTTCTCACTGGAAACTTCTGCAATTCTTTTGGTTATAAGATTAAGATTATTTACTCCTTTTTCAATCTGTTCCAAATCCTTTGAAATAACAGTCTTAAATTTTGAGGCGTTGATAAGTTCATTCAGATCTTTGTCTCCTGTCCTAGAAATCAAATCATCAAGATGGAAGTCATAAATAAAAGTTTTGTTCTTTAGCTTATTTTTCAATGAATTTAATTCAGCATCATATAATTCCTCAGACTTTGCTGTTCCGTATTTAGCTTTTAAAGAATCAATTTTTAGTAAGTGATCGTCATTTAAATTAAATCTGTGAATACTTTCAAGAGAACTGCTGTTTATTGTCTGGTTTTTATTATCTTTCAATTTTTCCAGAGACTCTTTAATAAAGATGATTGAAGCACCTATGTCTGCCAGTCCTTCTTTGATGGTTTGATCTGACACATTCAAATAAAATGATTGTGCATGACCCTTCAGCTTTGATTGCTCAATCCTGATGGAATCAAGAGTGCTTTTATAGGTTGAGAGCTCAGAATTAAAATTGAATTGACCTGATAATCCCAAAAATGAATAAATAACCATGCCGGAAATAGTGACAGTAATAATTGAATTTATTAAGAAAATGAAAAACAATTTTTTGCTGATAGTAACTGACAAGATTTTCATATTACTCCTAATTTTGTTTAAGATGCGTCTGGACGATTCTGAAGAGGTTTTACGTTTCTGCTGTAATTAATATCGCAGAAATTGAACAATAGCAAGTGTAATTAGCCATTTTACGAGGTTGGGATGCTCTATGTGCTTGATTTTCTTGGTGGGTCGTCGGGGGCTCGAACCCTGGAGCGCATGATTAAAAGTCAGTCCATCTAAAAAAATATTAGTGATTTAATTCCAAAATATGTATATCAAATTGAGTACAAATTACAGATATTGTAGCACTAAAACATAGAAAGTTAAAAAATGGAAAATTTTGTAGGTTGGTATACTAACCCTAACAGGAAGAATCTTTTCATCAACAAGAAGTATGATTTATTGTATAGAACGACGAAGGTGGGTTTGTTTCATTTGATCCCTCAAGAAATTACTCTGCACCAAGAAATTTGTTAAGATGCTTGAAGTCGATGAGAACGGTTTGAGGTTAATCAGATAGGGCTAATTTCTCTTGACAACTGGGAGTAACCTTATAGAATTGTGCCGAGCGAATCGATAGCAATTTAAAACTTATCTCAGACAGAATCTGCCTCCTATAAAATACTCTTCAAAACAAATTGTCCAAAGAGAAGTCTGTTTAAGAGCCTGCAGCCTTGATGAAGCATAATTAATCATGAATTTACACATACCTAGCTCCAAACTCAAACCACCCCTAAATTGGGATCGTTCTGGGTTACCATCCTGGACATATTTCAACGAAGAGTTATTTGAACTGGAAGCTGAAGAACTTTTCAGGAAACATTGGCAAATAGCTTGTCACACAAGCGACATTCCTAAAAAGGGTAGCTACGTAACCTTTGATCTAGTGGGTGAGCGGGCTTTAATTATTCGGGATGATGAGAATGAGATCCGGGCCTTTCACAATGTATGTAGACATCGTGGTTCACGTGTACTCGACACAGCAGAGGGAAGATGCAAGAGCATTATCAGCTGCCCGTTTCACGGCTGGTCCTATAACTTAGATGGTAGTCTGCGTGGTGCAGCCAAAGCGAGTTTTTTCCCGGAACTTGATACAAAGAAATTGGGCCTTAAGACACTGGAAATGGAGATTTGGCACGGCTTCGTGTTTGTGCGCTTCAAACCAGGACCCCAGCCTTCTATAGCAAGTTTGCTTGAAAGATTTGATGAGGAAGTTTCCAGTTACAACCATGTAGACCTTTTGCAGACTTCTCCAATAGATTGTAGTTCTAAGGAAAACGTCAACTGGAAGTCTATCAGGGATGTGGACAATGAGGGCTACCATGTCGCCCGGGCTCATCCCAGCCTGAATGATTTGTATGGAAAAAATTATTATGATGAACCATTCGTAAACGGAGTTTCGCGTTCTTATGCCCCTTTCAATGAAGGATCTGGAAAACTCTGGAGCGTGATTCATTACAAAAAAATGATTGACCAGTTTGCTTCTCCACACAATGAACTTCCAAGGGCTTGGCTGTATATAGGTGTTTTCCCTAATTTTGTTTTGGGATTCTATCCCGACTCGGTGATTTTTTATCAGGAAATTCCATTTTCGGCCAAAGAGACTGCAATCAGGGGTTCCACATATAAGCGTAAAGACGAGAACAGAACAATGCGGCTAGCTCGATATTTATCAGAACGTATTGATGCTACTGCTATAGTTGAAGACTGGCATTTGAGTATCATGTGGAATGAAGGTATGAAGTCTTGTGCACATGAAGGTATCATACTTTCTGATCTAGAGTATGGGGTACGAACTCATCATGATGCCCTTCGTGGAATCCTTCCTGTGATGACTCAGGAAATAGAGCCACCCAGAGGTACTGTAGCAGAAAGTAACAAGTTGTCCCGAAAATTATCTCAGAATAAGAAATGATGGATCGAGTAAAAAATTGGTTTAGCAGTGATTCCAGCCGCGGACTTACCCTGATTGGGCTACCGTTTGGCTTTTCTTTGCTATTACTTGCAGCACCAATGCTCCTGATTTTTTTTCTGGGTTTCTGGACACAGGATTATCTCGATCTTGACCGTAGTTTTAGTCTAGATAATTACATTGAAGCATGGTCAGAACCTATGTATAGGGATCTAATGCTTCGGTCACTTGGAATATCTGCAACGGTTACACTTGCAACTGTAATGCTGGCCTACCCGATGGCATATTTTATTTCGTTCCACGGTGGTAACCGAAAGGCACTTTGGTTATTTCTTGTAACCATTCCGTTTTGGACAAGCTATCTTTTACGGGTATTCCTATGGAAGGTAATTCTTGGATACAATGGTGTACTGAACAGTGCATTGGATTGGCTGGGCGTGATTGAAGAACCGTTGACATTCATTCTCTACAATGCAAATGCTGTAATTATCACACTAACACATGCATGGGCACCGTTTGCGATTTTGCCGATTTATGTAGCGTTAGAAAAAATAGATCGAAGTTACTTGGAAGCTGCTGCAGATCTTGGAGATGGTCCTCTGAAGAGTTTCCTGCGAATAACCCTTCCATTATCAATGACAGGAGTAGTAGGGGCGGCACTGATAATATTTATCCCTACGATTGGAGATTATGTTACACCCAAACTGGTTGGAGGAAAAGACGGATTGATGATCGCCAATGTGATTCAAGTCCAGTTTATGAAGGCCAACAATGCTCCTCTTGGGGCATCACTCGCAGTTTCTGCAATGGGTATAGTTAGCATGATATCTTTGGTATTTTTAGCTCTCAATCGACGTTGGCTTAGAAAGCGTGGATCATGAACAGTAATAAAAACACATTGAAGGTTTTTGCCTACTCATATCTGATATTCCTCTATGCTCCAGTATTGTTGCTACCAATTTTTGCTTTCAACGATAGCACCATTATCTCTTTTCCCCTGAATAGTTTTACATTTGAGTGGTTTGCAGGATTAACTCAGGAAACATATCTTCAAGAATCCCTAAAAAACTCTTTATTTGTGGCAATAAGCACTTCCATCCTCAGCACATGTTTAGGAATTCTTGCCTCACGCGCATCAGCGCGTTATGAATTTTTTGGAAAAAAGAGTATATTATCGTTCCTGATTCTACCACTCTTTCTTCCAGAAATAATTATAGGAGTTGCTTTGCTGGTTGTCCTAATGCAGCTTGGTTTGCCACTTTCACTTTGGACGGTGATCCTTGGTCACACCTTGGTCTGTACGCCATTTTCTATTGCTATTTTAAATTCTGCGTTTGCGAATATGGATATGAGTCTTGAGGAAGCCTCGCTTGATCTAGGAGAAACAAGATTTGGCACCTTCAAGCGAGTAATTCTACCAATGGTGTCACCTGGATTAATTTCCAGCCTTCTGATTTGTTTTACGATATCACTTGATGAATTCATAATCGCATTCTTTCTGACTGGAACTGAAACTACGTTGCCTGTATATATTTGGGGGCAATTACGTTTTCCAGCAAAGCTTCCGGGCGTGATGGCTCTTGGATTTTTAATGTTGTTACTTTCACTAGTACTACTCTCACTGTTCGAATATTTCCGGAGACGTATGAATAGGTCAGCCGAAGATAAAACTAATGTTCAATTTGATAATTTATTTAAAACATGACAGAAAAACTTAAAATAGACAAAATAACAAACATAGTTGAATTGGATGGGGTAGAGAAGCATTTTGGAGAAGTTGCTGCTTTAGACGGAGTGAGTGCTCAAATTCGGGAAGGTGAATTTTTTTCGCTATTAGGGCCTTCAGGTTGTGGAAAGACTACTCTGCTACGTTTGATAGCGGGCTTTGAACAACCCACAAAAGGAAACATTACTATAGATGGTTCCCAAATGCATGGAGTGGAAGCAAACGAGCGGCCCACCAATATGGTTTTTCAGTCCTATGCCATTTTCCCTCACCTTAATGTAGAAGAAAATGTAGGTTATGGGCTTAAACGTCTCAATCTTGGAAAAGACGAAACTGCTCGCAGGGTGAATGAAATGCTGAAACTAGTCGATTTGGATAATTATAACAAAAGACCGGCTCATGCCCTCTCTGGCGGTCAGAGACAGAGAGTCGCTCTGGCTCGTTCCCTTATCATGAAACCCAAGGTGTTATTGTTGGATGAACCACTATCTTCACTTGACAAGAATCTCAGGGAACAAATGCAGGTGGAGTTGCGACATTTGCAGCGTACTGTTGGGATCACATTTATCCTCGTTACTCATGATCAGGAAGAAGCTCTGACAATGAGTGACCGGATTGCAGTGATGTTCGAAGGACAAATCGTTCAGATAGGATCTCCACAGGAGTTATACAGCAGGCCCAAATCCAAAAGAGTGGCCTCATTTATTGGTGTGATGAATTTCATCGAAGGTCAGTTGCTAAAAGGAGGTGACCAAAATACAACTGTGGATGCAGGGATCCTAGGGAACGTGAATGTCAGTCCGGATCAGATACCAATTCCACTTAATTCAGGGCCGGTGATCATAGGCATCCGTCCCGAAATGTTGACATTGCTGTTTGAAGATCGGGATCGTACCGAGTTTGAAATCAGTGGAGAAATTCTTGAAAGTACATATTTTGGAGACATGACCTATTACACAGTTCAAGTTACGGGGCTTAAGTCACCCTTGACGATTTCAATGCGTAATACAGCTGGTCGGCGTGTGTTGGATGATGGAGAATCTGCTCGAGTGGGTTGGGGTGCGGAGTCCCTTGTTATATTGAAAAAATCTGAAGTATGATAAATGCAGCGGAATCGTCCCCTCAATTCGAAGAGGGGACGATTCCACAAACTAATTTATTTCAATTAATACCCGGCTTTAATCTTTTCAAAATCCTTGATCATCTGTTCTCGGATTTTGTGTCCTAGTGGACTTTGCATAAGTGTGTTTTTGGTATAGGTTTCTAGACTGGCAAAACCATTTTCTTGTCCAATACTATTCATTATAGCTTCATTTGTATGTCCATATCCCCACTCAGTCAGTAGGTATGTCGCAGCAGAATCAGACAAAAAGGCATCAATGAAGTCATAGGCTTTTTGTTCACTTCCAGGTGCATTGGCCATTTTTACATAACCACATACCCATGTTGAAGCGCCTTCCTTAGTATCAATCTTCATTTTTACAGGGTGGTTTTCTGCAATTAGAGCTACTGCAGTTTCATTCCATGCCCATGAAATAAGTATTTCTTTACTTGCCATCAACTGCTTTAAATCTGCTGGGTCTTGCCAGTATGTTCGGACGTTTTTGTGAACTTTTCGAAGGAAATTTGATGCATCTTCCAAATCTTTCATTGATGCTTTTTTCCAGTCCTTGATACCATTAGCAAGAAATGCCAATGCGTATGCATCATCAGTATTATCAGGAATAGAAATTCTTCCTTTGAATTTAGGGTTAATAAAACTTTGCAATGTTGATGCTTCTGCTTCACTAACCTTGTCTGTTCTGTAGGTAATTGCTGTTGCTCCCCAGTCAATAGGAACGAGCCATTGCTTTCCATCATGGAAAAATCCTTCAATGTTCCGGAATTGTGACATAACTTTTGACCAGTTTTTTAAACGTGAAGTATCGATTGGTTCAATAATTCCTGCTTCTCGCCATTTCACAGCCGACTGAGAACAAGGATGTGCAAGGTCAGCACGGAATCCAGTTCTAATCTTTTGAAAGGCTTCTTCTTCATCTGCAAAAAAAGAATAATCAGGAGCCTTCCCGTATTTCTTCATATAGTCATCAAAAAATCCAGGATCTTCGTATCCTGCCCAGTCAAAAATAACAAGTTTGTCACTGGCTGCTTGCGCCATACCGCCAGTAGCTATAATGCCAAATAAGATCCACGTAATACCCTTAATTAATTGTTTCATAATTTTCTCCAGAAATTATATATATTCAAAGCTAATTAAATAAAATACGGAGCTCCATTAAACTACTCCAATGAATGACAATTACGGAATAATAAGTTCATTAAACAGGATTGTCAACATATTATCTTTACTTGTTAAATTTTGTGATACTCAATTAACCTACGTTATGTTTATAATTAAGAAAAATTTGAATAAGTTTGCTGTCAAAGAAATTGAAACATTTTCATTCAGAGCATTACCCTTTCACGTAGAAACGGAACATTTTCAGGCATATCAGCTTCAAATTCACGTGCAGCTAGATGGCCGGAATGTACAGAGGCGGCAATGATTCCGGGAGCAAGGCAATCTCCGATGCACTGGATAGTTTTAAGACCCGACTTTGCAACTCCTCCAGAATCTGCCTGCATGGTGCGGTAAATTTCGTCGTTGGGCTGACGTTCTGTGACCAATACCAGAGTATCACAAGAGTAATGGACACGTTTATCAGTGAACACGCAGGCGAGTTCAACAGCTCCCGGATGAACTGATGCAAGGTTGTGATGAGTAGCTAGTTCTACACCAAGTTCCAGTAGATTTTTCTGAATTCGCCCCTGTTCCATCGTGTTGTGCGTCCAAGTCGAAATGTCAGGAGCAGGTGTGACTAGCTTTACGTCATGGCCGTCTATTCGTAATTTTTCGGCTATCACTCCACCCATGTAATAGTGTTCATCATCGAATATTACCACTTTCCCGTGTGCAGAAATACCATCCATGATATCATCCGCTGTCAGCACAGAAACATGTTCCAATCCAGGAATCGGTTCGCGGTGTTCCCGTGCGATACCATCTCGTCTCCACGTGGCTCCGGTTGACAGAAAGATATGGGAAAATCCAAATTTGTCATCGTCACTGAATTCAAAAATGTCTTCAGCGGTGAGTGAACTGCCGAGGTAAAATGTCACGTTTTTTAATTTCTCAAGCATGACCACCCTATGATCCCGCACACGTCCCCACTCGGCCAAACCGGGAAGTTTGCTTTCCCGACTGACCCTCCCGCCAAGCTCTGCAGAAGCTTCTGCAAGAATCACCCGGTAGCCTCGTTTACCCAGTGTTAGAGCACACTCTAAACCAGCAGGGCCTCCTCCCAACACCAGCACTCCGTCGTTGCTTTTGCGGGACTCTATTTTTTCCGGATGCCATCCTCGACGCCATTCTTCTCCCATCGTTGGATTTTGTGTACATTGCATTGGCACTGCCAGCCAATCTCCAGCTACACAGATGTTACAACCGATACACTCGCGGATTTCATCAATACGTCCTTCCTCAATTTTCTTCGGCAGAAACGGGTCGGCAATTGATGGCCGCGCCGCGCCGATCATGTCTATCACTCCACGTTTAATCAATGAGACCATAGTGTCTGGAGATGTGTAGCGTCCTACACCCACCACGGGTTTGGTTGTAAGTGATTTTACAAAATTGATGTATGTTTCCTGATATCCCTCTTTCTCAAAGCGGGAAGTTACTGAATCGTTTTCCCATCCGCTGATATTAACGTCCCAAAGGTCGGGAATTTCCGCCAGCATTTCGACAACTTCCCGGCCTTCACTTTCACAGGTAATGCCTTTGGGGCCTAGAAGTTCATCGACTGCAAAACGCACAGCAACGGCACATTTGTCCCCTACAGCTTCCTTTGTGTCTTCAAGAACTTCCCTGAAGAGTCTCACTCGATTTTCCAAGCTTCCACCGTATTCATCTGTACGATGATTGAAGCGTCGTGAAAGGAAGTGCATGAGCAGGGTAAGACTGTGACCAGCGTACACATAAACGAGGTCGAATTCTGCCTGCTTGGCACGCAGCGCAGCCTGACGGTGCCACCTTCTGAAGTCACGGATATCGGCTTTATTCATCGCCCGTGCTTGTAATGGATCATAGGAGTTGACCGAGGTCACGCTTGGTGCAAGCGGGGGAATTCGGCTATAGTTGTTGGCATTGGAATAGCCGCCGTGCACCAACTCAATTCCAGCCAATGCACCATGCTCATGGACGGCTTCTGTCATTTTAGCCAGTGCTGGTATGTCTCCGTTGTCCCACAACCTTCCCTCTGCTGCAGAACCGTTGTCAGAGTTTGCGTGGATTTCCACCTCTTCCGTGCAGACAACAGCCCAGCCACCTTCGGCCTTGATACCTCGCATCGTCGCCAAGCTATTTGGACGCATATATCCCATGCCGTTGCAGTGTGGAACCTGATAAAAGCGATTCTTCGCGGTTAGCGGGCCAATCTGTACAGGTTCAAAAAGAATGTCATAACGAGGGTCGCGTTGGTTCATCTTGTTTTATCCCTTCCAAAGGCCTTCCTTACGCAACTCATTTGTAGTAAGAATGATGCCTTTTTCCAGGATGTTAAACATTTCATCGATTTGCTCCATATTTATAACCAAAGGGGGTGAGAACACGCACATGTTCCAGAGAGGACGTACAATTAGTCCTAGTGACTGACAGTTTTTGTCTATGCGGTCACCAACTTCAATGTCCATTTCAAGTGTATCATGACTCTCCGAATCAACAATTTGGCACTCCACACATCCTACCAATCCAATTCCACGTGTGTTTCTAACAAGAGGAAGTTTCCTCAACTCCTTGATGCGCTGCTGAAAATATGGAGAGATTTCACGAACATGCTCCAGCAAACCTTCGTTTTCGATTATTTCTATATTTTTGAGGGCAGCGGCTGAACTTACTGGATGTCCAGAATAAGTATAGCCATTGGAAAACGTGGCGTATTGAGAACCATCTCCAGAGATTTGGCTGAAAATTCGATCGGAAATGATGCAGGCTCCCATTGGAACGTAGCCAGAGGTTAACCCCTTTGCACATGTAATAATGTCTGGTTCAATCCCGAATACTTCTTTAGAAGAGAACCAGTGTCCCAAACGTCCAAAAGCGGTCACAACCTCATCAGAAATGTATAGAACATCATACTTGCGGCATATCTCCAGGCAACGCTTGTGATAGCCTTTGGGAGGTACTATTACACCTCCAGAAGCCAGTACGGGTTCAGCAATGAATGCCCCGACATTTTCAGCTCCAAGGTTCAGTATAGCAGTTTCCAAGTCAGAAATTTTCTCCTCTAGAAACTCATCAACACTAAATTTTTCCTGACGACGATTTGGGTTGACATCCGGAAGGAAGTGAACTAATTCTTTTGCGGTATCCATCCAATCCTTGTCGCGATCTTTTCCACACATTGTTGCACTGAGGTAGGTACTTCCGTGATATGATTTCTCTCTGGAAATAATCTTTTTCTTTTTATTTCTTCCTAATACATTGTTATAAAAATGCACAAAGCGAATCGCACTGTCTACCGCGGTTGAACCACACGTTGTGAAAAAGACATGGTTCAAGTCCCCTGGAGTGCGCTCTGCAATCTTATTTGCTAGCACCGCACTTGGAGAGGAACTCATGTTCCATGGCGAATAATAAGGGACCTTAATGATCTGATCAGAAATGGCCTTGGCCATTTCTGGGCGCCCATAGCCAATCTGTACGCACCACATACCTCCAGGACCATCTATCAACTTTTCACCATTCTCATCATAGAGATAAATCCCTTCTGCTTTTTCGGCAAACATGCGTTTTTTTTGTCCTACATCTTTCATGTATTCCCATGGATGCACGAAATTCTTGTTGTCAAAACTTTGGATTTCTTCAATTTTTTCAAGTTTCATTTGCATTTTCCTAAACAGTTAGCCCTTTTTGCAGCGGGCAGAGGGTTTCATGGCGCCACGTGATAATAAAATGGGGAACCGATCGCGTATGTTTGTATCGGTTTTGGGAGTGATGTGATCCGGAAAGTGTGTTGATAAAATTTCAAAAGCTGTTTCGTGAGCACGTTCGAGGATGTCTTTAGAGCCTTCCTGCTCCCAGACTCCTTGTGGGGCGCGATCAGCTATTTTAGGATACAGAAATTCACTTTGCATCCGGTCAAGTGTTTGGGCGTGTCCGAGATAGTGCCCAGCCCCTAAAGCGACATCCTTAATCACTTCGACACTCAGGGTTTCTTCGGTGACTTCAATCCCACGAATGATCCGCTGTACCATGCCGAGCATGTCATTATCGATCACGAGGGCTTCAAAGGAACAGCCCATCAAGCTCCCCAACATCCCCGCCGATTCCAGGATCCGGTTGCCACCTGCTAATCCAGCTAGCACGGCGCTTATTCCCTTTTCATAACCTGCCTGTGCATCAGGGATTTTTGAGTCTGTCATGCAGGAAGGTACTGTCGTTGGCAAATTGTAAAATTTTCCAATTTGTACAGCTGCAGCGATAATGAGTGCCTCCTCGCCGCTTCCTCCAGAGAAAGAACCTGTGCGCAAATCGCTAATGAATGGCCAGATAGCAAAGCTCATCGGACAGCCGGGATTGATGAAATTTACAATCGCCAAACATGCCAGTCCTTCTGCAGTCACTTGGGCCAGTGTCCCGGCTAAAGTTACAGGTGCCGTTGCTCCGGCTTGAGGTGCAATTGCGATGTCATTGATCAGCCCAAGACGACTGCTTTCCACCAGTACGTCCAGGTTTTCCTTGGCAAATCGAAGTGGTGAAACAATTGGACATCCGCCAAAAGTACAAAATGGTTTTTCAGCAAAACGACCTTCTCCTCCTAAAACCATGTCGAACATTTTCACGGCCCCTTTGATGTTTTGAGCACTGTTGAATGTCATTTCAAATGGTTTTTCTGTTCCGCTAACCAAGGCGTAGGCCACATTAAAATCGTGTTCGTCTAAATCCGAAATTTCAGTGGGTATGACGGTTTGGCCAAACTGGTGAATGTATTCTAGCTTGTCCACTAATCGACAAGCATCGTAAAGGTCAAGCAGTGTGGATGGGCGATAGGTTTTTGTGTCGAACTCAAAGATGGTTACGGCTTCTCCGCTGGTGGCGTAATGCACTCGATAGTCGCCGACGTGCAAGTCGTCATGAGTAGAATTGCGGCTATGCACAACATATTCATTGGCAGCTTTTGTCAGGACATCCTCAATCAGGGCTTTTGGAAAGCATAATCGCCCAACATCACTGAGTATGCATCCGCATTCTGTCGCCAGTTCAATTACTTCCGGGGTTGCTTCGGCGATTCCTACTGTTGCCAAAATTTCCAGTGCTGCATGATGAATCTTCTCCAAATCCGTATTTTGAAGCGGTTTGTATGTACCTCCGGACATCCCGGCCTGTACCACCGGCACTTGGTTTTCTGAACTTCTCTGGGCTTTTCGTCCTGCACGACCGCCCGAACGAACTCTCCCGAGTCGCTCTGCTATTTCAACATCTATCATAAATTTTATACTTCCGGTGGGTTTAACCCAACCAGGTTGTCCTATATGTCCTGCATTTGGCTGGTAATTTTCATGACGATACATATTCATCTTTGATGATTTACTCCCGAAATCCCAAAAAGGATATCATCAAGGTTGGACTGTCATGAAAGTAAAAGAGAAGGCATTAAAAGCAATGAGAAAGAGTTAGTTTTAGACTACATGAAACTGGTCTGAGATTAGTACAATTTGATAAGTCAAAACCGGATTCAATAGTTGATCTATTTAGAGCCTGCTTCCTAGCGGTTTTTGAAATAAGATAGATGATAACTCAAAATCTAGCAAGATGAAGTACTATGACTATAAAAAAACATATTAAAATGTTGTATTGTAGTGTCTGGAGGAGCTATATAGGAGGCAGCTGGTGCTCATTCAAAACAGTTGCTGTGATTCCAAACACCAGTATTCTCTATAAGACATTCATCCCTTAAGTCTTCTGCAAAGTCTTTACGGAGCAATACAAATTACTTAAAATTAGGATTTATGTCATAATTTTAATATCATGATAATTGTGCCGCAGGGTAGTTAGACTGTTTTCAAATACCAGTCATATTCAAGAGGAGCGATTGTACTCATAAAACGAGTTTGCTCACCCAGCTTTAAATTACTGAAGAGTTGACAAAATTCTTTTCCAAAATATTTAGGTAAAATTTTGGCGTGATCGAAATGATTTTTTGCTTGCTCCCAGGTTAGCGGAAGTTCTGTATCAGTCTGTAAGTATGCGTTCCCTTCAACCGGAGCGGGCGGTTCAGTTTTTGTAATTAATCCATAATGTAAACCAGCAAGCAAAGTTGACACCAGCAAATATGGATTCGCATCTGCCCCGGCAAGGCGATGCTCAATCCTCATGTCAGGACCATTATTGGCTGGAATCCTGAGAGATACTGTACGGTTGTTATAGCCCCATGACATGTTGACGGGAGCATAAGAACCGCTTTGGAAACGATGATAAGAATTAGCATGCGGTGCACAAACTAGCATACTTTCGGCCATCACACTTCGTATTCCCTCCACAGCATGTTTTAATTCTGGGCTTCCTGAAGCATCAATGCCCTGAAAGACATTTTGTCCTTTCTTATCCAGCAGGCTCATGTGAACATGCATTCCATTTCCGGGATGATCAGGATAGGGTTTGGGCATGAAGGTGGCTTCCACCTTGTGATTTTGAGCCGCACTTCGGATGATGCGTTTGAGCAGTACTGCGTGATCACATGCAAGGACTGCATCCGGAACATGGTGTAAATTCACCTCAAATTGTCCTGGAGCAAGTTCTGCAAGAGCTGTGTCTGCAGGTATATTTTGTATAATGGCAGCTTCTGAAATATCTTTTAAAAATAATTCGTTAGTATCCAAACTGCTTAAAGAATATAGTTGGCCTTCAGTTTCCCTTTGTCCTGTTAAGCTTGAGAATACAGGTTGAGGTGGCTGTCCGGGGCGTCGTTTTGGATCGATTAAATAAAACTCTATTTCTACTGCAACCATTGCTTTCCAGCCGAATTCGGATAATTTGTTGCAGACAGATTGAAGCACTTCACGAGGATTCCCAAGAAATGGAGAACCGTCTGGTTCATGCATTCTAAGGAGTAATTGCCCGCGTTCTTTTTGCCAGGGTACAACTTTCAAAGTTCCCGGAACAGGATAGCAGGGAATGTCTTGATCACCGCTTTTAAAACCAAGTCCGGTTTCCTCCATAGTCTCCCCAGTGACATCCATGGCAAAAACAGAAGCTGGGAAATATAATCCTTTTTTATAAATGCTGATGAGTTTTTTACGTTGGATCCGTTTCCCTCTGAACACAGCGTTCATGTCTGGAAGCAACAAATCAAACTCACGAATTTCAGGATGCTGTTCAAGAAACGATTCTGCTTCTTCAACAAATTTGGTATTCATTCTTCCAACTTTCTCGTATGATAATTGTGAAAATGGATATTGCCAATTACCCACATAGCCTGTATGAAAATCTTCGCTGCTGAAGCAAACAGCTAATCCCGTTTGCTTTATAGTTACTGTCAAAGTGTCTATCCAACCATCAAAGTATAGGACCGTACAGCAATACAGGAATGGCAAATTCTTTTGTCGATTCAACGCATACCAGCATAGCATATTATTTACTATTAATCCTTCAATGATTATTTATACACTTTAAGCAATAGAATTGGGACTTGCGGTCTCTTTACTCGGCTGTTATTCCTTTTATTCAAGCATGCTACAATAGAGATTTAAGATGCATATTAATTTTATGATAAGTTGATTCTCAACAAATAATTGTAGAAAAATATTTATTAAACAACTGTTAAATGAAGAGAGATCCACGTTTCGATATACTTTTTGAACCGGTTAAAATTGGGCCTGTAACGGCAAAGAATCGTTTTTTCCAAGTTCCACACTGCAACGGGATGGGATATTTGCGTCCAAAGAGCTTGGCTGCGATGCGCGGTATAAAGGCTGAAGGTGGTTGGGGGGTAGTCTGTACGGAGGAAGTGTACATCCACCCCAGCTCAGAATGTGATCCGCTGGTAGAAGGGCGTCTCTGGGACGATGATGATATCCCAGCTCTAGCAAAAATGACTGAGGCTGTTCATGAACATGGTTCGTTGGCAGGTATAGAATTACAGCATGGCGGATACTGCAGTACAAATCACTATAGTCGAATACCGCCGATTTCTCCAAGCCCGATATCTGTCAGCTCCTATGTGCCAATTCAGGCACGTGCAATGGACAAGTCGGATATACGTGACTTTAGAAAATGGCATCGTCAAGCAGCTTTGAGATCCAAACAGGCCGGTTTCGATCTTGTTTACGTTTATGCTGCACATAGTGGAACACTGTTGACACATTTTCTCTCTCGCCGTATCAACAGTCGCTCGGATGAGTACGGAGGTAGTTTGGAAAACAGGGTACGGCTTTTTCGTGAGTTGATCGAAGACACCAAAGATGCAGTGGGGGATAGTTGTGCAGTCGCTGTGCGTTTCTGTGTTGAGGAGTTTTTAGGAGAGCAGGGGATAACTTCTGAAAATGAAGGTAAAGAAATCATTGAAATGCTGGCAGAATTGCCGGATCTTTGGGATGTTAACATCAGCGACTGGAGCATGGACTCTGCTACTTCACGTTTCGAAAGTGAAGGCTATCAAGAACCATATATGGCCTTTGTCAAATCAATGACATCAAAGCCTGTTGTGGGAGTCGGTCGTTTTACTTCTCCAGACACAATGCTCTCTTTGATCCAGCGTGGTGTAATGGACATGATAGGAGCAGCACGCCCTTCCATTGCGGATCCCTTCCTGCCAAAAAAAATCGAGGAAGGTCGCGAGGATGAAATACGGGAATGCATTGGCTGCAATATTTGTGTTATGAGTGACGAAACATCAGTGCCAATTAGCTGTACGCAAAATCCGACTATGGGTGAGGAATGGAGACGTGGTTGGCATCCGGAGCGTATTGAACCCAGTAATAGTGAAGACGGTGTGCTGGTGGTTGGTGGCGGCCCTGCAGGGCTGGAATGTGCGCTTGCACTCGGGCAGCGTGGATATCGGGTAATTCTTGCAGAAGCTTCTGCAGAGCTTGGCGGGAGGGTCAGCAGGGAAAGCCGTCTGCCTGGTTTGGCCGAATGGGTGCGAGTTCGGGACTACAGGGTTTTGATGTTGGAACGGATGGGAAACGTGTCTATCTATCGTGAAAACCCACTGGGTGCTGATGATATTTTTGAGTTCAGTGCAGAGGATCAATTCGACTATTCCCATGTGCTGCTTGCAAACGGGGCAACTTGGCGGCGGAACGGGCTAGGAAGATTACACCGGGAGCCTATTCCCGGGCTTGATAAACTTAAGGTCTTTACTCCGGATGATATTATGGACGGAGTTTTAGTAAAAGGACGGGTTGTGGTATTTGACGATGATCATTTTTACATGGGTGGTGTTTTAGCAGAAAAATTAAGGCGTGAAGGTCATGATGTTTTACTTGTGACTCCTGCACCTGATATTTCAATTAGGACTCACAAAACACTGGAGCAGAGAAAGATACAGATACAATTAATGAATCTCGGAGTCGAACTTGCCACGCAAACTAATCTTTCTGCTGCAGAAACTGGAAAGGTTGAACTATCCTGTATCTTTACAGAGAAAAAAATTGAAAGAGTCTGTGACAGCCTGCTCCTCGTCACCGAGCGTTTACCGAATGATGGGCTTTTCAAATCGTTGAATGTCGATTCAGAAAGATTAACCGGTGCTGGAATAAAAACACTGAAATGCATTGGGGACTCATTTGCTCCGGCAACCATTGCTGCAGCAATTTATTCTGGTCACCTTGCTGCAAGAGAACTCCAAGCTGAACCGCAGGAAGATGTTCCGTTTCTGAGGGAGCGTATTCAGGTCTGACGTGTTCAGAATGAGTTTAAGACATCCCTGGTAATTAGATTTAACGAACTCCAAACTTGTCTGTTGTCAGATAGATATAGAAATTTTTGTAAATTAAAGAGTCTTCTTATAGGATTCTTATAAACAAAACCTTTGTAAATAATCATTCTTATGGAAGAAAAAGCTCTGATTCGAATTTTTCTGTGCATTACTATGATGCTGGCGTCATGGCCGGTTGATGCGCACCAACCAGTTTTGAACTCTGAGAGTAGAACTGCTAAATCTCCTTACATTATAGAGGAGCCGGAAATCTCGAAGGCAATCTTCTCTGAACTAATGGGAGAACCGCACTATTACCGTATCGACAGTAATTCTAGATTCAAATTTTATGCTGGCATCACAGTACCTAAGATAGATAATTGCCCAATTTCAAAGAAGTTTTCCTTCGAAGTCCTTGATGAAGACTTTGGATTAATTGAACGTAAAGATGGCGAAAACTTTAACTGGTGGGCATGGTATGAAAAACATGGAGAGAAGTGGTACTGGATTGGGCCAGAGATTGGAGAGGAATTCAAATCCAACAGGTTTTACAAGGAGGGTACTTACTACCTCCGTGTATACAACAAAACTAATACAGGCCAATACGTGTTGGCCTTAGGTGATATTGAGAGTTTTCCCATATCTGTTATTTTTCGAATGCTTTTAACAATGCCCAAAATCAATTCAACTTTCTGGGATGATGTAAAGTGTCCAGAAACCAGCAACGATGGGTGATAGAGAACCTTCTATAAAATCAATTGATAAGTCACCTGTACAAAATTGTAATTGATCATGAAATAAGTCCTTTAGCGAAATTTATACGTCCTAGGTGATATAGAAGTTGTCCCATGTTTTTGACATCAATAACCGTTGCCTTTCACTGAGAGTAGGTCATTTCCCGCCGTTCCTCCAAATACTAACTGAAAGGGAGGGTATTTTAACTAGAGGATCAATAATTGTTTAGTAGATTTTAAACACTTTGAATTAAGGCCTATATGTCTCGAACCTCTAAATCAGATATAATGTAAAATTGTTCTCCTTGGTATTTCATTATGAGCGAACTATTTTCTCTACAGTGTATTTTCATGCGAAATCACACACCATGGAACCAAAGCAGTGTAATGAAACAAGTTTCTCCAAATACAATGCCTATCCATAAGCGTTTACCAAGAAGATAAAAGCCTATAAAGGCCAGTGCCATTGGTACTAGCCTTTGCCATAGAGGAACCAGGTCGAGAAGTCCTGAAGGAAGAAAGAGAGTTTTAGCAACTAATGCTGCAATGATCCCATAGGACAGGCAAGTAAACCACTCAAATATTGGATGGTTAGCTTCAATTCTGTGACTTATCATGACAGCAAAAAAACGCCATATATATGTTGCTAAAACAGCAGATAAGAAAAGGATCCAAGTGTAAAAATCATCCATTAACTTCCTTATAATTTTTATCAGATGAAAGTTTATGTCGAAGTAAATATGCAAGAGTGCCTGTAATCAAACCGGTTAGGACCAAGCCCCATTGTGGAGTCAAAAAATGCATCGGTGGACCAAGAATAAAACCTAAAAGAAAGGCGAGCAGATAAGATGGATTTAAAGTATTTGACATAATTAATCCAAAATAAATAGGTACCAGAAAAATAAGAGATAGAGAGATAATTTGAGGCATACTTTCAAAGAGCATATATCCTTGGAAAACTCCAATTATTCCGGCATTCATGCATGTAAAGGAAAATCCCAGGAAATAGGCCATTCTGCGGTCGGCTCTTATCTCAGGACTTCTAGTTAGCATTTCAGTCCATGTGTTTATAGAAATCATATGGGCTAGTAAGTAATTCCATCTTCGATTGTGAGGTGAGTCATCAAAAACAGGCATCATCGATAGTGTCATGGGCATAAATCGAGCGTTTACTCCAGCTACACCGAGAACGACTGCAATTAAGGGAGCTCCCATACCATAAAGTTCTACGTGAACTACTTGTCCAGGCAATCCCCAGATCAAAATTGTAGACAAAAGGGACATATAAATTGATAATCCTTGTTCCTGGCATAATGAACCAAAACCGGTCATTGCAGAAAAGAGTATTAATGCAGGTACCCCGAGAGCATTTCTAGCTCCTAACACAAACGCATTTAGGTTTGTTTCAAGTTCTATCATGAACTTCTGTAAATCAT
>ERZ1048872.933-NODE-933-length-27614-cov-5.192387_pt1 | contig 27614 bp, 26 predicted proteins | sample MGYA00383100_ERZ1048872 | MGnify/ENA primary metagenome ERZ1048872 (study PRJEB29581, sample SAMEA5548370) | metagenome | biome: marine; feature: coastal; material: water | depth 50 m | study: Short-term variability in the microbial, nano- and picoplankton...
GATCACCGGTGACATGATCGACGGTCTGCATGACGCGATGGATCGTGCCGAAGCCGATGACACGGTGCGTGTGATTGTCCTTTTTGGGGCAGGGCGCGCGTTTTCGGCGGGGTTTGATCTTGGCACAATGGAGGCCGATCCATCGCTTGAGGATATGTCAGCGGCTTTGCAAAAAGACTTTGATATCATCATGCGGTTTTGGAACTCGCCCAAACCCACGTTGTCCGCTGTGCAAGGATTTGTATTGGGCGGCGGATTTGAGCTGGCAATGGCCTGCGATATGACCATCGCCGCCGACGACGCCAAGTTTGGTGAGCCTGAGCCGAAGTTCGGCTCAGGCATTGTCGCGTTGTTGCTCCCGTGGCTGACTGGACCAAAACAGGCCAAAGAAATGTTGTTGTTTGGCAATGACCGCGTTTTGGCCGATCGCGCCCTATCCATGGGCTTGGTCAATGCAGTTGTCCCACGCGCCGCCCTCTTGGATGAGGCCCGTCAAACGGCAAAGCGCGCCGCCGTTTTGGATGGTCTTGCGGTGCGGATGACCAAGGATGCAATCAACAAATCCTACGGTCGCATGGGGTTAGAGGGCGCATTGCGCGAAGCCTTGGCCATTGATGTTCAGATTGAAACTTCAGAAACCGCAGAATCGCGAACATTCAAAGAAATCTTAGCGACCAAAGGGACAAAGGCCGCAATCGCATGGCGCGAAGCACGGTTTATGGAGCCCGTAAAAGATACGGCAGAAACAAAAGGAACAGACCCAATGACCTATACCGCACTTGTTGTTGATAAAATTGACGATGTTGTCAGCCAAACGATCAAAACTTTAGACAATGACACCTTGCCTGAAGGCGATGTAACGATTGCGGTCGAGTATTCATCGGTGAACTACAAGGACGGTTTATGCTTGTCGGCCACCGGTGGACTGGTGCGTAATTTCCCCCATGTTCCAGGTATCGATTACGCAGGTACCGTCGAACATTCCTCTGACGCACGCTACGTGCCGGGCGACAGAGTTCTGCTAACCGGGTGGCGTGTTGGCGAAAGCACTTGGGGCGGCTATGCAACCCGAACGCGTATCGCTGCTGATAAATTAGTACCGCTTCCCGATGGCCTAACCACTGCACAATCTATGATGATTGGCACTGCAGGCCTAACATCTATGTTGGCGGTCATGGCATTGGAAAAACACGGCCTGACACCGGGTGGCGGAGAGGTTTTGGTCACAGGTGCATCTGGCGGGGTGGGGTCTGTTGCAGTCGCGATTTTGGCCAATCTAGGGTACGAAGTTGCCGCCGTTACAGGAAGCGCGCAACACCATGATTTCTTGCGCGACCTTGGTGCCACGCGCATCATTGATCGCAGCGAACTTGCTGAAACTGTCAAACGTCCGCTGGAAAAAGAAACCTGGGCGGGCTGTGTTGATGCGGTCGGCGGCGCAATGCTGGCGCGTGTCTTAGGTCAGATGAAATATGGCGGATCTGTTGCTGCCATTGGTCTTGCTGGTGGTGCTGAAATGCCAGCGACCGTCGTGCCGTTTTTGTTGCGAGGTGTGAACCTGCTCGGCATCGACTCGGTGATGCAGCCTTTTGAAAACCGCGAGCAAGCCTGGGCGCGCCTAGTCACCGACCTGCCCATTGAAAAACTTGAGGCGCTGTCGTCAACCATCGGCTTGCATGAAGCTGCAGATGCTGGCACGCGCATTCTAAAGGGCGATTTAAAAGGCCGCACAATCGTCAAACTGGCCGAAACAGAATAGTTGCTGTCAGGTGAGGCGCTTAGTTATCCGGGGTCAATGACGTCCTCATTGACCCCGATTACATGGGCATCGCAACATCTGATCTAGCATGTAGGCATGCCTGATCTTGTGTCTTGAGCTTTTTCCTTTTGGGAGGTACCGTCAGATCAATCCGATTTGAAAGCCGCGCGCCTGTCGGCGAAATACGGTTTTGGCCCATGTCTCGACAGTCTGGCCATTTCGCAGAAAAAGTGCAGTTTCGGTCGGCCGAAATCGACGCCCGCGAAAGACTGGTTTGGTGCGTTGCGCTGCAACGCTGAAAGTTCTTAGTCCGTGTGTCCATGCTGACATCTAGCACAGACCTAGCACAGTGCGGAACCGTACCAATGATATCAAAGGGTTAACCCACCGTGACGCGCATTGAAAAGTCGAGTTGTTCAGCTTTAGGTTTTTCATCTGAAAACGGAATACAACTTCTTGTCGGACACGCGGAAATCGTCCGCTGGTCTACGCATGAGCTAGTTATGTGTTGCAGTTAGAGTTGATTAAATCAGTTTCGGTCCTTCGTGACTGCGATCCAGTTTGAACCAGCATATCCAATTGCCAAAATGCGAACTTCAGTCTTGCTATCATCTACTACAAAACAGATGACCGCCTTTCCAGCAGCGGGGATGGCACGAAGCCCTTTTGCAATTTCATGCCGAAGCGAACCGACATGCGGCAGGTCGGTAAGATCTCTGATAACGGTTTCGATTTCATCAAGCTTTCGTAGTGCAATCTCTACGCCAGAATAATCTGCTAGCAATAACGCTATATCGGCTAAATCATCCGCAACGCTTGGATGTCGAATAATTCTATATTTTGGCATTAGCGAGAACGAAGCCGTTCACGAATATCGGCAAACATTGTGTCTGTTTCGTCCATTTCGATAAATTCAGATCGTGGAGTTTGCATACGTGTTCTTATCGCGTCTGCCATACCAGCTAATACCGCGCCACGCTCCTGTTCTTCCCGCATCAGTGTTTCGATCCCTAAGGCAACCAAACTGCTGACAGAAGCGCATGAGCCTTCTTGTACCTTCTGCTTTGCGAATTGATGGTGGCGTTCTGTAAAACTGACTGCGGTTTTAACGGTCATTAAGCTAACCCTCTGGCGAATGTCTGGTAACACTAGGTAATACCTCTGGTCGATTTACACAAGCTATTTCGTTTGTGATATTTCTCGCAGACATTGGACATGCCCGCTGCTCCATGCTTACAAGTTGTTCAGATGATCCGCAGCTCCATGCTGCTAAACCAATGTTTAACCAAGTTCAGAACAGTCCGCGCGTCCATGCTAAAATCTAGCACAGACCTAGCACAATGCGGAACCGTACCAATGATATCAAAGACATAACCCACCGTGACGCGCATTGAAAATCCTCGTGTCGGTGGTTCAAATCCGCCCCTGGGCACCATTTAACAAAATATTAGTGATAATAAACAGTTAGTTGGGTAGTTTAGGATTTATAGTGTCCACCAAATTGTCCACCACCTCGCAATCTCTTGCAATAAGTCCCGCAGCTTAAATAGTCCAAATGCTTTCTGATCCAGTCGGGCGCATTCTTCCCAACCGGTGAAATATTTCTTCCTCGTCATGCCATGTGGTCTTGCGGGGAACGGAACCATTAGGCCTCCCTCAACTTGTCCAAACTTCTCACGATGGCGAATTGCCTTCCTAATTGCCCTATCTCTGGGACTTTCGGATTTGCATCTGTATCTGAGCTTAGAACAGCCCCGACAGACCCATGGATACAGCTTCTTACATCGATGATTACATTGCGGACATCGAAACCAGGGACGTCTGCCACCTAGATTGCATTCTGTCCAGGTCACGTCAATGCGAACATCTTCAGGTTTTTTGATGACGAACCTCGCGCCAGGGACTGGTCTAAAGTCCCGTATGTCTAAGTTTACTATATCGTCCACATACGAAATTATTTTTCTATTCATCGATTTGCCACCTTCTGGGCAGATTTTTCTAGGGCAATGGTTGTGGTTGGGCTTGGCCTGCTGCAAACGAGCTAGGGGCCTCTGTCATCCCACGGGGCTTGGCTGCACATGCAGCGCGTTGGGATTCATGGTCAGATTTTTAGCATATGTCCGTCATCATATAATTTAAGACAGATGGCGCTTTGACTTTGAGGAGTCATCGCTCACCTAGTTCCAATTAAGCAGCGGACTTTCGTGCTCTGCGCAGCATTTTATTGGCGGTAAAGTCGTTGTGCGGACAAACCGGCCTATTGCAACATCGAATTCGAAGGCTGCTTTGGGGTTTTCTATTCTTGAAGCCCAACGAGTATATCAAGCTGACCAAATTCAGATCGTTCGCCAGTCCAGCACGATTTTTCCCGAATGTCCTGATTTCATCGCAGCAAAACCTTCGGCGTAATCTCTCACCCCAAAGCGGTGCGTAATGACTTTTGATACGTCCAACCCGTTTTGCAGCATGGCGATCATCTTGTACCAAGTCTCAAATATCTCGCGCCCATAGATGCCCTTCAATGTGATGGCCTTGAAGACAATCCGGCTCCAATCGACGGGGCTTTTACCCGGTGGGATACCAAGAAGCGCGATGCGCCCGCCCATCACCATGGCCTCAACCATTTGATCAAGGGCGATCTGATTGCCGGACATTTCAAGGCCGACATCAAAGCCTTGAGTAATCTTGAGCTGTGCTTGAATGTCGTTTAAGTCAGTTTGCGTCACATTCACGGGCGTCACGTCTGCGACCTTGGCCGCCAAATCGAGGCGGGTTTGGTTGATATCCGTGATCACCACGTTGCGTGCACCTGCGTGCCGGGCAACAGCCGCCGCCATGATACCGATAGGGCCTGCACCTGTGATCAACACATCTTCCCCGACGAGATCGAACGACAGAGCCGTATGGACGGCATTGCCCAATGGGTCGAGAATTGCTCCAATGTCGTCATCAATCTCGTCCGGTAGGGGCACCACGTTAAAGGCAGGCAGGCGCAGGTACTCAGCAAATGCGCCTTGTTCATTCACACCAATGCCGCGTGTTTCGGGATCAAGGTGGAACTTGCCTGCACGGCTTTGACGTGATTGATTGCCGATCAGGTGGCCTTCACCGCTGCACCTTTGCCCCAACGATAACCCTTCGGCATTACGCCCAAGTTCAACAATTTCACCCGCAAACTCATGGCCCGTAATCAATCGAACAGGGACCGTCTTTTTTGCCCATTCGTCCCAATTCCAGATGTGAATATCTGTGCCGCAAATACCCGTCTTGTTAATACGGATCAGCACGTCGTCTGGTCCGATCTCAGGCAGGGGCGCAGTCTGCAGCCATAGGCCTTCGCGGGCGTGCGCCTTGACCAATGCGTTCATTTCATTGGTCATTTCAACACTCCTACGGCTTTACCCACAATCTCGAATGCATCTAGGGCCCGATCCAGATCATCCTTGGTTAAGGATGCGTTCATCTGGGTGCGAATGCGGGCTTGGCCGCGCGGAACGACGGGGAAGAAGAAACCACTGACGTAGACGTCTTCGTCAAACAGGCGTGTGGCCATGTCTTGTGCCAGTTGCGCCTCGCCCAACATAACCGGAATAATGGGGTGTTCGCCGGGCAATAGATCGAACCCCAAACGGGTCAAACCAGCACGCCAGTACGCAGCATTTTCGAACAGTTGCGCACGCAAGACGTCGCCTTCTTCGACAAGACGTATGGCCTCAATTCCAGCGGCCACGATGGCAGGCGGCAAAGAGTTGGAGAATAGGTAAGGCCGCGCACGTTGACGCAAAAGGTCGATCACGGGTTGGGGGCCAGCAATATAACCTCCGATTGCGCCGCCAAGTGCTTTGCCTAGCGTGCCCGTTGTAACGTCCACATCTACACCAAAGTGCGCGGGCGTACCTTCGCCTTTTGGACCCATGAAGCCGGTTGAATGGCAATCATCGACCATGACCAGCGCGCCGTAGGTCTCTGCCAACTTGGTAATCTCGGGAATGTTCGCAAGAAAGCCATCCATACTAAACACACCGTCTGTTGCAATCATGATGAACCGCGCGCCATTTCCTTTGGCGGCTTTCAACTGCGCCTCAAGATCAGCCATGTCGGAGTTCGCGTAGCGATAGCGTTTTGCCTTGCACAACCGAATGCCATCAATGATCGACGCGTGGTTTAGTGCATCAGAGATGATCGCGTCCTCTGGTCCAAGCAGCGGTTCAAACAGCCCACCATTGGCGTCAAAGCAGGCCGCGAACAGGATGGAGTCGTCTTTGCCCAAGAAGCGGGCCAGCCGCGTTTCCAAATTGCGGTGTAGGTCTTGGGTGCCGCAAATGAACCGGACCGACGCCATACCAAAACCTTTGGTATCCATCGCCCCTTTCGCGGCTTTGATTAAATCAGGATGGTCAGCCAGCCCAAGGTAATTGTTCGCACACAGATTGATCACGGATTTACCATTCGCGGTGATTTGGCCAGCTTGCGGGGATGAGATTAGACGCTCATGCTTTGTCATTTTCTCAGCGTCGATCTGCGCCAGCGTTTCGTTCATATGGTCTAGAAATGCAGTCGTCATAGCGTCCTCCGTTTTCAGGAAGGTCTCATAACGGATAATGTTCCGCAATAGTGGAATTATGTTAAGGTAGACAAATATCCGTGAAATTGGATAACCCTACGCGCCATGCACCACCAAAAATGCCCAGGCTGGTCCGTCTGCACTAATCTTATGGGCAACATCTGCCGCGTAACGTGCCGTGTCGCCGTCCGACAATTGCTCAACCGCATCACCGCTTGTGACGGTCAGACGCCCTTCAATTACTGTCAGGTGCTCACGAGCGCCCTGTGCGTGTGGCAAGCTGTCCAGCACACCACCTTGGTTAAATCGAAGATCATAGACTTCATGCCGCCCTGCTTCTTCAGGTGGTGATAGAATACGGATGGAACACCCAGTGCCGTGATTATCAATCGCAGGCACATTACCGCTACGCAAAACTTCAACGCGACTATTTTGATCATCCTCTAGAAGTCCCGCAAAATCTACTTGAAGCGCCCTGGTCAAGTTCCACAACGTTGAAATCGTCGGCGACGATTCTCCGCGTTCGATCTGACTGACCATACTTCGTGACACCCCAGATAAATTGGCGACAGCGTCAAGCGACAGCCCCTTTTCACGGCGTGCCTCCTTAAGACGGGTTGGCAGTAGAGATAATATTGTGTCGGAGTTTTCCATAATAACGGATAGTAGCGAAAAGCAACCGTTCGCTGCAAGGCAAAGTTTTGTTTTGTGAAACATCAGTCTATGGATAAAGTGACCTTCGTGGTCACAAATAAAGCACCCGCAGAAACTCGGATTCAAACTTGTTCATGCTGTATCAAAACTTCAGCAAAGCATTCAAAATAATAAACAAACCCATGGAGGCAGCTACCATAAGCAAAAATTGGGGTCACTATTGAAGTCGATCAGCGACGATCCGTCCGTCTTCTAGAGTAATAATCCGGTCGGCCATTTCGAGGATACGTGGGTCATGGGTGACCATAACTGTTGTTGTTCCGCGAGCTTTGCCAAGAGATTTTAGCATCTGGACTACGGTATGGCTCGAATCTTTGTCCAAAGCAGCGGTGGGTTCGTCGGCTAGAATAATTTCGGGATTTGAAACCAATGCACGCGCAACTGCGACCCGTTGTTTTTGGCCGCCAGATAGATTTCTAGGCAGGTAATCATGACGATCCGCAAGGCCTAGCAAATCAAGGACGTGACGTGCCGCTTTGTGTTGTTTCACAGCATTGCCACTGCCATGCACTTCAAGCCCCATTAGAACGTTTTGTGTGGCCGTCAAGCTTTCGTGCAAGTTGTGTGATTGAAAGATGAATCCAAGTCGGCGGCGCAGACTGACAAGCACCAACTCGCTTGCTCCATTTATATCATGGCCAAGAACCAGCACTTGGCCGTTTTTCACTTCACGTAGGCACCCGATTAGTGTAAGTAGTGTCGTTTTGCCAGACCCCGAAGGGCCCATAAGGACAGTTAGACTACCTTTGGAAAATCCTAAATTGACGTCAAAGATTGCCTGCTTGCGGGCATCACCTATACCGAAATAGTGGTCAAGGCCGCGGGTGATGATGGGTATATCGGTCATCAGAAAAGATCCGCTGGATCGGCATTGGCGAGCCTGCGTGTGGCGATCGCACCGGAAAGACTGCATGCTGCAAGGGTGCCTAGGAAAACGAGGATTGCGCGGCTGATATCCATTTCGACGGGCAGGCCAGTAAAGGATACAAGAGCGGCATAAAGCCCTAACGAGACGAAGAAACCTGGAATGAATCCGAACACTGCAAGGACGATTGCTTGTTCGAATACAACGCCAAGAAAGAAGGATTGGCCATACCCCATGGCTTTGAATGTCGCGTATTCACGCAAATGTTCGGCAACGTCGGTAGATAGCACCTGGTAAACAATGACCAACCCTACAAGGATGCCCATGAAAACACCAAATCCAAAAATAATACCTGTAGGGCGTTCGGTTGCCATGTAGGCCAGATCATTGGTGGCCGAAGATTGCATGCTTTGAATTCGTATATTGCCGTCTGGAAGTGCGTCGTTCAGGCGGGAAACCACTACATCATTGGCAACGCCATCATCGGTCTGGATCAGTATATGATTGGGCGCGCCACTAGTTCTGTTGGGAAACACCCGCAGAAACGTTTGGTCGGCCATAATCATCATCCCGTCGGCCAGAAATCCGCCTCCTACATCCATTGTCCCAATAGCCGTTAGAGTATTACCGCCGGTTTCAAATCTGAGCCGGCCCCCATTCTTAAGCTTCTCAATGACCGATGAAGGCATGCCACGTGTTCCTTCGTCGAGCAAGGCTGTGTTTTCAAGGGTCAAACTATTGAACAAAGTTGTTATCAAAGGGCTGGCAAATTTAGGCTTGGTGACATCCATACCAAAACTAAGAAGAGATACGGCTGATCCGTCATCAAGATTGAAAGGTAGGTTGCCGATGAAGAGGGGAGTGCTATCAGCGACGCCTGCCACGCCAAGTGCTTGAAACATTCTGGCGCGGGGAATGCGCCCGCCATCTGTCAAAGTGTTACCGTCTTGAGACGATAGGATGATATCAGCGTTTAGCATCGCATATGGGGCCTCTGTAGAAGTGCTCAGAGCGCCCATGATACCAAGCTGCATGAACACCAGAAGGTTAGCAAAAGCTACGCCTGCCACTGCGGCAAGAAATCGACCCCGATTGTGGGTCAATTGCAACCACCCAATAGGCAACCGGCCGAACAAAAGGGTCAGTAGGCGGCTCAAGGCGAACGGCCAGCGTCAATTCTTACGACGGTTTCGAGGTTGGTGAATGGTGCAGCTAAGGGGGAAGATGTGGCATCAAGTGTAACGATCACATCGACAACACGCGCATCGGTATTGGCGGCTGGATCGTCGGAGGTGATTGATTGTCGACCAATCTCAAGTCCGATCGCTGATACTGTGCCAGTTAAATCTCGTGCTAAAGCATCCGCGCTTATGATTGCTGAATCACCAATTGTTACACGGCCGATCATGGTTTGATAAACTTCCGCCTCGACCGTCATTTGTGAAATATCACCAAGATCGATGATCCCTTCGGTTCCCGGACGTTCGCCCGGGCGCACGTTAATATTGAGGACCTTTCCACGTATGGGTGCACGCACATAGGCACGATCTAAATCCTGCCGTTTACTGGCAAGCGTGGCGCGAGAGGCGTCCATATTGGCCACTGCGACAGCAATATCGGCCTGCAATGTTTCGGACCCAGTTGCATAGCGAGACAAAGTTGCCTGAGCACGTTCGACGTCACGCGCGGTTTTAGTGGCAGAGGCGACTGTCTGATCAAAACTGGCGCGCGTCAAAACACCCCGTTCAAATAGGGTAGTGATGCGATCCAATTCAGATTGCGCAACATTGGCAGAGGCTTGCGCGCGTTCAAGTGAGGCCTGTGCTTCTGCACGGCTTGCTGTATTTGATGCGCGGGTTTGTGCAAGGTTTGCTTCTTGGAAGCGTAACGCTGCTTGCGCAGACGCAACGGCACTTTGGAGATGGGACAGATTGTCAAGGATCGCAAGGATTTCGCCAGCTTCAACTTGGTCACCAATAGTGATCCGCAATTCGGCTATTCGCGCATCACCTGCGCCTGACGGTGTCGCTACACTAATTACATCGCCGCGCGGAATAATTCGACCCAGTGATACAACGTCTCCTTCGCTGATGACGGCGATTTGTTCTTGACTTACGACTTGTTGAATTGCGACTGCGATGGGAGCATTTGTCCCTGCCCCCGGTTCCAAGCCTGTCGTATTGAAAAACACTCGGAGCCCTGGTGGTTGAAAATACATACCTATCACGGCGCCTGAAAACAGGGTGAACATCAGCAACGGGATTAGTAACAACCTAGACCGGCCAGCAGCTTTAGGGGCGATTAAAGGGTCAGTATTGGTCAACCCTGCATCTTCAAGTGGAAGGTCGGAAGGGGCGCTATGGTCTTGCAACATCGTTGGCTACTGTTCCCGATATCCATAAGTGAATTTCGTTCTTAATAAATTGCTCAGCAAGGAAATTATTGCTCTATTACAATTTTCGATATCGCATGTTGATCTGGGTCAATTTTACAATTGTAGAAGAACAAGTGGCAATCGTTTTTTTAAAGTGAATTCGGCATTTTTGCTGCGAAATTCAATGTAGGGCAACTTCGGTGTATTTTTGATAGGCTAAGGTGTCTACTAAAGACCACGGGCGTTGAGACTCTTTGTTCTGGGATTTAAGTACGGCGAACTTTGGCTCAAACCGGACATTTATGCTCTCCATGGCGAACAGCAAGTATAAATCCACACCGCCGGTTTTCTGTGTCGCAGTTAAAGCCTGCTTTTGGTACGCAAGGACAATCAGTCTCGCAATTTGACTCATTTCTGCCTTTCGACTATTCCGCTGCGTCTGCCTGCATTTTAGCTGGCACATTGATCTACAAAAATAAATACAAAGCGCAAAGGACGCGACTTAAGCACCTAATCTATTTCTAAAGCCATTTTTTAATGCATTTCAGAAGTTCAGCCTTATTGAATGGTTTGGCTAAGACATCGTTTATTCCGACTGCGTAGAACCTCTTGGCCTCTTCTAAATCTGCGTTGGCTGTCATCGCAACGATTGGAGTATCGCGCTTTTTAGTCTTCATTGTTCGGATTTTTGACGCAACTTGCATCCCATCCATTCCAGGCATCTGGATGTCAGTTAGGACTAGATCGTATTCATTTTGTTCGAAAAGTTTGATGCCGTCTAAACCGTTTTCGACTGCGTCAAACTCATATCCTAAAATCTCGAGCATACGAGAGACGACTAATAAATTTATTTCGTTGTCTTCTGCCACAAGTAGTTTGTTCCCAATGCGATGTCGATCCTGCATATCAATCCTCCAAAACGGAAACTGGTACATTCAAGCAAAAACATGACCCTTCATTTGGCTTGCTAACCAAAGTGATTTCACCTTTCATCAACTCTGCAAGGCGGACCGAAATCGCCAAGCCGAGACCTGTGCCCTCATAATTGCGCGAAAGTTCTGTTTCAACTTGGGTGAATTCGTCGAAAATTTTGCCCTGCAAGTCTTCAGGTATGCCAATACCACTATCCGAGACTGAAATGACAAGGCGGGCATCATCTGTGTCGAAGTTGCGGAGTTCAGACGAGATGTGGATTTTACCTTTTTTGGTAAACTTCACCGCGTTTCCAACCAGATTAAGAAGGACATGATTAATCATTTTTGGATCGCCGTTCATCATCTGATTGGAGACGCTTGTAGTCAAAGACAGATCTTTTTGCGACGCCATTGGCTGGAAAAGATCAACCGTGCTTTGAGCCAGTTCAGCGGGGTTGAACGCGTAGACCTGGCTGATCTCAGCACGGACTTCCAACCTCACAAAACTTAGTACGCTGTCAAGGATACCAACCAAATTGCTTGCTGCTTTTTTCCCGACGACTAGCAATTGGCGTTGATCGTCTTCAAGTTTTCCCTCTTCGAGCAGATCAAGAACACCAACTAAACCGTGCATTGGCGTTCGAATTTCGTGGGACGCCATGGTGAGAAAGCGTGATTTAGCACGGTCTCCCTCTTGCGCAGCGTGTAGCGCATCTGCCAGCTGGATCCGGTCATATTGTAAGTCAGAAATCACTCGATTGAAGCTTGTACCAAGAAGCCTTACTTCGGAAATAGCAACAATGCCATCTTTCACAATTACCCTAGCATTCAAATCGCCAGCCGATACTTTTTTTGCGGTGGCTTCCACGTTTTTAATTGGGGTCGAAATCTGATGAGATAGCCACCAACTAAGAATGATGAGCATGATGATCTCGACTAGTACAATATAGAGTGCTGTTTTTTCGGAGGATTTAGCACGCCCTATCAATTCACTCATTGGCTGTGGCACCATTACGCCCCAGCCTGTCCGTGCAACAAAAGTAAATCCTGATATCATGTCAGCCTGCATCGGCGGCGAATAGAAAGTCGCAACGCCTGTTTCACCAGCAATCATCTTTTGGACGACTGAGAGCTTACTGGCGTCCTTTGAATTCGCCTGCCATTCAGAGTTTGGATGTGCAATGACAAGTCCATTTTGGTCCACCATCATGGAATGACCGCGTTCTCCAAAAATGATCGACTTTTGGAGTTCGACCAAGTATCTGGGCGTAAGAACGGCGATAGCCAACATTTCTTCCGGTAGTGAACGAACCAGAAAAAAGTGGGGCTTCTCGTCGAAATTTTGCAGCCCAGAAAAGTGCGTTTCGCTTGGATCAATAGCCACCAGAGCACGAAGTCGTGTCAATTGCTCGGGAAGAAAGCTTTGAGTGGACGTATAATGTGTGCCCCGAACTATTTTCTCAACAACGTTACTGGGGTTCACCAACGCCACGAACCGTAGATCAAAAGCACCGAGTGTTTCACGCAAGTCAAGATTTTCATCCGCCTGAAGGCTTTTACTTGCAAGTTCAAAAACCAAAGCCACATCGTTGGAATAGCGTTCAATCGCAGCCGCAAGGTTTTTGGCGATTATGAGGTGATTTTCGTCCACATAAGCGATCTCTTTTAGAATCGCACTACGCTCCATCCATTTGTAGAGAACTACGAGAGGGGGAACTGACGCAAGCAACAGGCTGAAAAACATAATCCAATGAATACCTATCGGCAACCCAGATCGGCTTTGCCGATTTACTGAAGCATCAGGCGAAGCTTGGATCGGCTTTGAGTTAGCTATCATAATCTAATCCTCAGAATTAAACTTGTTTGCACATTTCACAGATTTCAGGAAACAAACTCGTTTTCTTGAGATTGGAAAACTATTTTGATCGTTACACCCACTTCGACATAAAGTAACTACCTCAGGCGTATAGCGAGTCTATCCATTCGGGTAGTTTTGGCGAACGGTTCAGAGAGACTGGGTCAAATAACTGTTAGCTCCGGGCAATTTTCAACAGCTTTCCAAAAGCTTTTGCAACACTGCCAGTCAACTTTGGAATGTGCACTATGGCCAACAATTAATCCAATAAGCTCAGAGCAGTAGGAAGGAATTCATAAAGTATCTTAGATCTAGTTGCCAATTGAAGGATCTGCTTCACCTAGGTCCGATACGACCAAAATTTCGCGAGAGTTTGTGAGGCAAAATATTGTACGATTTCCCTGTAGTTGGCTTTCATAGTGGCGCGTCGAATTGTCGCTCTACACCACAACTACTACCCGCCCCAAGTACGGTAATTGAAAGCAGACCTTGACTTGTTGAAAAACAATGTCGGTTTGGTCGACATAGCAAACCTAGGAACAAACCTTATCCCCACACACCGAAAGGTCACGTGGCAACGGCTATCAATACACTTGCGACAAAAACTGAGCATGACGATGGCAAAACTGCGCGTGTGGCCGCTTCAATTGCAATACTCGAAAGGGTATTTGGGCGTCCCCCACAGGTGATCAATGTGGAAACAAATGCGATTGAACAACCTGACGTAATTATCATTTCTGGAGTAGACTCAGTGGCGATCTAGTCTGTGCCGCTCTGTTTCTAAATCGCTGACGAGAAACAGAGCGTCGAACTTTTGATCTCTCGTCATTCGAATGTAGCAAGATATGCGATCACGTTGGCAATATCCGTTTCTTTGCGTAAACCTTTGAATGACATCTTGGTCCCTTTAATAAATTTCTTAGGACCTGCCAGAAAAGCTGTAAGCGAAGCCTCATCCCAGACTAGGCCGTCTTCTGTCATTCTGGTTAATACCTTAGAATATTTAAAATCTGCTGCTTGGCCTGCTTTTGCCCCTACGACTCCATTAAGGACTGGACCAGTCTTCTTCTTTGCGTTCTCGCCCACCATGTGACAAGCGGCGCATTTTTTAAAAACTTTCTTACCCTTTTCAATATCACCTGCTGCAAACGCGTTGGAAGCAATTACAATGGTAAACGGTAATAAGAACATTCGTTTGATTTTCATGTCGATTTCCAATGTTGAGTTGTCTTGGTTTCAAGGCTCTAGATAGCCTCACTTTAATCTGTGGTGTCTTGAACGGATTAAGAATGCGTCACTTTGGCTTGTAAGCAATATTGGGTGCGTCACGGTTTCGCACTTGCACAAGTACTTAGTTCATTCATCATCAAATAATTTTTTACAGATTAAGTTTGACCCTGAGGAGTCATTGCCCATCTTCCTGCTAGGGATCTGAGATGTTCAGCGGTGGCTCAGACTGAAAACCTTCTAATCCAGGTCAAACATTCCCGAAGCTAATCGCAGTCGGAATAGTGCGACGCAATGCAGATAGAAGAGCGTTCCTTGGCCTTGTTCATCTCTTCAACCATATCTTCAAGATACCCAGGGGCGAATCTGAAACCATTCTGGGACGCAACATAATACCACATTAAGGCCGTCTGTTGACCGACTGGGAACGCCCCCGCTTCCGCGGTATTGATGGCCCAGGACGTATTGCGCGTTTACATTGCCCTGCTTGGCTGCCAGCATCAACCCAAGCACAGCTTCGACGTTGTCCTGTGCAACACCCTTGCCGTCAATATACGCCAGAGCGATGCTGTACTGAGCAACGGCATCGCCGTATTTAGAAGCCGCGGCCTTCAAAAGGCGCGCACCCTCCACATAGTCGTAATCAAACCAATGCCTTAACCGGAACGCTCGCAAATGCGTGAATGGATGCATTAATCACGGGTACGACCGGTCCAGTTGCCTCAAACCTCTTTACGCGATCAGCCAGTGCATTAAACAAACATGTCATTTCAAGCCGCGCCAGATGCATGCCCAAACAAGCGTGCACACCATGGCCAAATCCAACATGACCACGGCTGGAACGTTCGATATCAAAGCGGTTCGGGTCTGGGAACTTTTCGGCATCTCGATTAGCCGCGCCAAAAACCATCAACACCCGACTGTCCTTGGCTAAATCAACGCCAGCTACGTTGATATCCTGCGCCACATATCGCGAAAACGCACGGATGGGCGTGTTCAAACGCACAATTTCCTCAATCGCATTTTTGATCAAACTTCGATCCGCACACAACTTTTCCCACTGTTCTGGATTTTGGGCAAACAAGTTAATCCCATATCCAATGGCCGAAATCGTTGTATCCAAACTTGGCGCAATATAGTCGCGCATCAATTCTGCGGCTTTTTGCTTATCGATGCCGGCCTCAATACCTTTGGATGTTGCCTTATTCGCCCAGCCATCAGGTTTTAGGCCGCTTAGGGTTACCTCATCATCCAAAAATGACCGCAAGTCCTTTAGTTTTGCTGCGGCTGCATCGCGTCTTTCCTTTGGATCGCCCATCAATTCAAATGTGGCCGCGCCCCATTCAAGCATATTGTTACTGCCCCGCTCACCCAGCCCCACCAGATCGCGCACAACGGTTAGAGGCAGATAAGGTGCCAATTCGCTTGCGGCATCAAACGCGCCCTGATTGATCATTTTGTCCGCAATAAACGCGGCCTCGGTTTCAATGCGCGCGCGTACCTCAGTCAGTGCCTTCGGCGTCAAAGGGGCAAATGTGATGGCACGGGTCATATCGTGTTCTGGCGGATCGGAATGAAGTGTGGAACCGATCAATACCTTGTTCACCCCCTCATTTATTGACACGCCCAAACCAGATCGAAAAACTCGGTGATTTCGCAAACTGGACGTCAGCGCATCAAATCCGCAAATTGCATGCAGATTGTTCGGGGCCAGATAGACGACAGGACCGTGGTTCAACATTTCCCCATACGCAGATGCAGGATCCGCAATGGTGGCATCGCTATAGAAATCGACATCTAAACTAGGCGCTTTGTTCATTCGACTTCTCAGGCTGTGTTTGAGCAACGCGCGCTTATGCTGTGCAAAACAATCAAAATAATCGCCACAATTATTGCAGGTACAAACAGTGTCGGGCTTTTGGCCATAACCAAACCCGCTAAAACCAACCGCGCGATCCATTCCCATGAATAAAGTTTGCGCTGATCAAATCCGGCCAAGGCACTCGCCAAAAGGTAAAGCCCAAGGACCAAACGAGCAAGAACCAATAACAAAGCCCCCCAATCAACCGTCCCGTCATATCCATCAAGATACACGGCGGCTGAAGGCAGCGAGGTTGGATCAAGAACCGCAGCCTCGATCAATAATATTTCGGGATAGAAGGCGAAAATGAAGGGGATCACAAACATCACAATACCCGAACGCACAGCTGACAGCGCTGTCGCCATGGGTTCGGCCTTGGTTATTGTCGCCGCCGCGAATGCGGCAATCGCGACGGGCGGCGTAATCGCACTGGCCACAGCGAAATAAAAGACAAACATGTGCGCAGTAAATATTGAAAGACCAAGACCCGCTAACACCGGCCCCATAAGTAATGCAACGTTAATGTAGGCCGGTACCGCTGGCATCCCCATGCCCAGCAAAACAGCCAAGCCCATTGTTGTCAGTAGTGCCAAGAACTGGAACATCCCCGTGCCGCTACCACCCAAATCAAGGGCGCGAAGCCATCCCAATATATCCAAGGCGATGAAATCAGAAAGCGCCGTAAAGTTCAGGCAAAAATCAATAATCGAAACCGCTAGGAACATGAGATAAAGCGTGGAAATCAGGATGCCTGAGCCAGAAAACGCGTCAATCAACTTGCTTGGCTTTGCGCGCATTTCGGGATCTAGAAACAATAAGAAGCACAGTACTATTACGGCCCACCAACCCGCACTGCCGGCATCACCAGCCGAATTTTGCAACAGCCGCTGAAACCACGAAAGATCCTGCACCAAACAGTTGCCATCAAGCATAGTCACCGTCGCCCCAAGCAAGCCGCCTAATGGGCCGCATCCGACGTTTTCTTTGGCGGTCAAAAGGAAAAAGAGGATAACCAATATCGGACCAAAGATCATGATAAGATTAAATTTATCCTGACGCGACAAAAGCATGTCTGGCGTTGCCTCACCAATCGCTTGGATCCCTTGTTTTCGGGATTGAAAGACCGCCGACAAAAACAAACAGAAGAAATACGCAACGGCTGGTATCGCGGCTGCGATAATAACTTCACGATAGGGAACCGCGGTTAGGGCCGCCAGAATAAACGCAGCGACACCCATGACCGGCGGCATGATCGATCCACCAGATGAGGCAGCAGCCTCCATTCCACCCGCGAAGGTTTTTGAAAACCCGCGTCTAATCATCATTGGAATGGTAAGAACGCCCGTGGACAACACGTTAACGACAGGGCCACCTGAAATTGTACCAAACATTGCCGATGAAACAATCGCCGCATGGGCAGGGCCACCCCGTAATTTACGTGTCCAAAGGAAGGCCAGTTTTATCAATGAACGCCCCCCCGCTGAGGCACCAAAAAGACCACCTAAGACAATATAGGGAAATACGGTGTTCATGATAATATCAATGAACCGCCCCAAAAGGCCTGAGGCGTTGTTCACCAAGGCGTCGTGTAATCGAGGTCGCCCATCGCTTAACAATCGAGGCTCGCCCCCGATTTTAGTCATCAAGTATTTGTTAATGTCTTCTGCACCGTAATAGTACCAAACCAACACGGTAATGATGGTGTAAGCCGCGATTGCAATAGCAACCAACACCAAAGGTAATCCCCAAACCTTTAAGTTATACGCCAAGAACACAACGATCGAGAGGCCCATAATCGCAACCAACCAGCCGCCAGTTGTATTTATGCATTGAGGATCTTCGACGCTATCTGGAACAGGCAAACCATAAAGTTCCGCAAATTCACGTTCTGCCGCAAGACTTTTGGCAATCAATGCCGCGCGTTCGCCGGTGAACTGGTCAATGATACAGATGGATTCAATTTCAACAAAATAAGTGGCGGAAATCGTCAAGGCCGCCGTGGCCAAAGCAATGTCCAAAAACAAGCCCATTTTGCGTCGAAGTGGCGATCGTTCTTGCCATTCTCGCCAAATAGAGTGTTTCAGCACAACAATGATCATCATCGTCGCAAAGACGATGGGGTAAAAATACTCATACGGGTATTTTCGAATTATAAAGTCGGGGTTTCCTGTCACAGAAAGCAAGAAATCATCCATTCCAGGTATACCTGGCATGGCATTTAACATGCCGACAAAAACCAGCCCTAGCGACAGCCAGTAAACAATTTTCAAACCAGCGTCTTTCTTGATAACGGGGGCGTTTGCGTCGTCGGACATTTTTTATCTTTCAGGCAAAGAAAACCGCCGGCGCAGAACGCCGACGGCATTGTTTAAATATTCAGATTATGGCTTTGCGCAGTCAGGCACATCATAACCTGCCTCTTCCCATGCAGCCACAGCACCTTCGTGGTATTTCAATGGGTTAGGCCCACACATACCGGACTTTGTCGCGTCCAATACGCCAAAGCCAACATTGCTGGCAAAGGGTGCTTTGGCTTTCAAAGCGTCCAATGTTTCGATGTGTGCTTGGGTCAACGCCTTGGCCATATCAAAGGACATGTTTTTGTTCACAATGTCACCACCGATGGTCGCCAAACCACGGAATGTACCATCTTCCGATACAAGCTTTGCACCTGCTGGCATCGTAGCATTCTCAACTGCGATTTCAAACGGTGCTGATCCTGGTGCTTTCAGGTATTTTTGGAAGCCTTCGGAATCCCATTTGTCTTTTGGAATTGACCAAGCGGTCATTTTACCAGCGGAAACGGCCTGTGTGATGCGGCTGTCTGGGAACAAAATCGGCAAAACCACGCCTTCAACTGTGCCGTCCATCATTGTTGATGTAGCTTGGCCCCAATTTACTTGAATTCCGTCATAGCCTTCGCCTTCTTTAAGGCCGGTGGTCAATTGAATAACAGCACGCGCATTCGTAACCGCCGCACCACGAGGGGGACCGTTCAAAATCTTTTTACCAGCAACAGTGTCCCATCCTTTAACAGCAGATGAATCATAGGCATAAAGCGCGAAAATTCCCAACGTCACAGGATAAAGCGCGCGAAGGTTGGATGCCAATTCGGCACCTTTGTCTTTGCCAAGTTTAGCGTAAGGGCCCACGCCATTGTTTAGCAAAAATGGCAGGATGTAGGGCGTACCGGCAATGTCCGTTTTACCTTCGGCCACGTTTTGCACAGAATTTGTCAGGGTTTGCCCATCAGCAAGCTGAATGTTCGCAACGCCACGTGCCGCTGCAACCTCGGTAAGGTGGGCAAGTGACAGATGGATTGAACCACCAGGTGAGGCAGTCTCCGCTGTCAAATTGGCCTGAGCAAAGGCCGCGGCCCCTGAAAACGCCAAGGCAAGCGCCGCGCTGCCGAATTTCGTTAGGTTATTCATTTATCTTCCTCCGTGTTGTTTTTTAACTTTTGTTTACTTTATTAGGTCTTATTAGACGCCCGTCAGGCGGCATTGGTCGTTCTGTTGTTTAGCTGTTTTTCATCATCACTTAGCATTTCGTCCGCCTTACTGCGGGCCCGATCCAAAAGATGTTTTAGCCCTTGGAATTCTTCGGTGTTAAATGCCGATTGTATTTCATCATTTGCCGATTTCATTTGAGGCCAGTACTTTTTGACGACCGCAATTCCAGCATCTGTCAGCGACAATAGTCGGCGACGATTATCACTTGGGTCTGACCGACGTTCAATCAATCCCTCAGCAACCATTTGCGCAATCGCGCGGCTTGCATGTGCAGGATCGGTTGAGGAAGGTTTTATCAATTCGACGAGGTTAGAGGCACCGGCACGGTACAAAATCAGCATTAATCGCCAATTCAAAATAGGAATTCCGGCAGGACGCAGAACGCGACGTTGCGCAATCAGCTGAAGCTTGGCCGCAAGCTGAACAACACGAATATTCAAAAAATCATCAAATTCGTCGCCTTTGGGCGTCGTTACTTGCACAGAATCGTTCCTCCCTTCGAAAAGGAAACGAAAAGTACATGGCAAACGCAAGCATTATTTTAAACATGTTAAGTACTTTTGAGATCGAGAGGAGGTCAAAAAAACACGTCATCCCTTAGGATTTTCGTTTTCAAATTTCTGAAACTTCAAGAGAATTAGTTTTGTTGCGATATCATTTTGGGCATCAATTGCCAGTTTTTTGACCATCTGTCGTGTCATCATCAATCTGTTCATCATCCAACAGTATTCGCCACGCATCCCCTTCTAGATCATCATATTGACGGTGACGAATGCTCCATAAAAAGGCAAGTAGACCTAGAATTGACAAGACCAGCGAAACTGGAACAAGAATGACTAAAATGTTCATCGTTATCGCACCCTTAATGCATTGAGCAAAACGGTTATGGATGATGCCGACATAGCAATCGCCGCACTTAAGGGGGTGGCAAAACCCAGAATAGCTATCGGCACCGCAATCAGATTATAGATAGCCGCAATGGTAAAGTTTTCCAGCACGCGTCGTTTTGCCGAAATTGAAACAGTCAAAACACTTGGCAAGTTTTCTAAACTTGGATTCAACAAAACAATATCAGAAGCAGTGCGGGCGGCATCAAGTGCACTGGCAGGCGAAATCGATGCATGGGCAACCGCCAACGCCGCCGTATCATTTAATCCATCCCCAACCATCAAAACACGCGCACCATTTTCTGACAGCGCACTAATGGCATCAAATTTGTCGGTTGGGCTCATTTCTGCGATCGCGGGTACACCACCCAATTGATGCGCAATGTTACGAACTGCTTGGTTATTGTCGCCGGAAAAAATCTGCACCGATTTTCCTTGTTCTAACAGAGCCTTTACAGCTGATTGGGCACCATCACGAAGTGTCTCTTTGAATGCGATCACCTGTGGCAGGTCCTGACCAATTTTTAAGGCTGGCGAGTGTTCCGCGTTAAGCCAAGCACCCTGCCCTAGCTTCACATCCACGCCTTTCCATTTGCCAGTCATACCCTTTCCTGACACCTCCTGAATGTCAGTGACTTGCGCTGGTTTCACACCCGAGGGAATTGAGGCAGCAATCGCACAGGAAACGGGATGGGATGATGCATTCACAAGTGCCGCCATCACAGATATCGCGTCTTCACAGAAGGCATTTAAATCAATTTGTGCATGCCCGTTTGTTAGCGTACCAGTTTTGTCAAATATCACGGTGTCTATTTCGGCCATGCGTTCTAACGCCGTACCATTTTTCACCAAAAACCCTTGTTTGAATAATCTTCCTGTGGCCGCTGTCATCACGGCTGGTACCGCCAAGCCTAATGCACAAGGGCAGGTAATAATAAGAACCGAAATCGCGATATTCAGAGACAAAGAAAATTCGCCACTTACGACCATCCAACCAATAAATGTGACAAGGGCAAGCACGTGCACGAGCGGCGCATAGATTTGCGCAGCGCGGTCAGATAATGCCGTATAAGTGTTCCGTGTTTCTTCGGCCATTTCAACGAGGGCCGCCATGCGTTGCAACGCACTGTCGCGGCCTATTGCCTGTACACTCAGTGTTAAGAGACCCTTCAAGTTTACTTCGCCTGCCGCCAATTTGTCACCGACAGAAACAGCAACTGGAAGGCTTTCGCCTGTCAACAAGGCGCGGTCCATTTGCGAATGACCTTTAATGATTTGCCCATCAGCTGGCACGCGCATACCCGGCAAAACCTCAATAATGTCATCAACAGCCAGATCCACGACCTCAACCGTTTCACGTTTACCATCGCTCAATCGAATGGCACTCATACTTTCGAGCGCGGTCAATTCTTGCGCCGCAGACCGCGCTTTGATTTTCGTGCGATGATCCAAATACCGACCGATCAATAAAAAAAACGATAACGAAAGTGCCGCATCAAAATAAACTCGATGCCCGCCCTGTGTCGTTTCAAAAATCGACAAACCCGCGGCCAAAATGATCGCTAATGAAATGGGCACATCCATGTTCAATTGCCCACGTCGCAATGCACCCCATGCCGACACAAAGAAATGTTGCGCCGCATAAATCAAAGCTGGAACCGCGATGCCACCGGAAATCCAATGAAACATGTTTTGCGTGGCATGACTGGCACCTGACCAAATTGCCACGGAAAACAGCATAACATTCATCATCGCAAATCCTGCAACCGCCAATCGCAACAGTAGCTTGCGGCCAGTTTCATCCGTTTCAGAACCCGCCAGCATTTGCATATTTAGATTCTGTGCCTCATGACCAATGCCATCCAGCACACAAATAAGGTCTTCGGCTGAAACTTTTGCACTTGCCGAAATTGTCGCGCGCTTGCGGCTTAGGTTTACGCGTGCATCCAGTACCCCTGGTACAGCATTCAATGCTCTTTCGATTTTCCCAATGCAGCCTGCGCAATGAATATTTGGCAAGGACAAAAGAATGTCGTTCTTTGTTGTCTTTCGGCTGATTTTACCTTTGCCAGTGTCCATCAGGAAAGGTTCTTTTATGTGAATGGATTGATCGCTCATGGCTGAACATCCACGATAATGCGTTGCTGAAATTTAGTCCCATCATCGGCAAATGCGATAAGGCGCAGGTTCCAATTGCCGCTGCTCAAATCAACAGGTGCTACATAATCTGCCCCATCAAAAGTGAATGCGGGAAATTGGTCATCTGCAACACTTGTTGCGCGACCAAGAATTGCCGAGTGTATCTTGGCCTGCACAGCCACCCCGTCTCGGCGAATGCTCAATCTTAGATTTCCACGATCAATGCGCGCAGCAACGTCCCAGTTTAGTGCCAATTGCGCCTTTTGTCGCCGATCAAAGGATTGGCTGGCGACATATGAATTTTTGACTTCCAAACCTGGAAAAGTTGCAATTGCCTGATAAGCCAGCGTTAAATTCACACTGATGATGATCGAAAAGGCACCGAGCATCATGAAAAAGAACTTGCGACCTGTGATTGTCCCTTTGGTTGTGTTCATCATTTTTCGCCCTTTCCATTAAATACGCTGCTGCGTGAGGCTCGATCGCCGTTTTCCACATCTTCAACCCAAAAACGCAGATCAGTTTGATCAAGATTTGCGGCCGGATTTACGCTGTTTGCCGTTACATAGACGCGCAACATTGTGGAACTATCAGGGGCAACAGTAACGGTATCACCACCCGCACCTTCAATTTGGATTTGCAAATTTTGCATACTGGTTAATGAGACCTGAAACTGGCGCGATTCACCCAATTTGTTACGCAGCCGCAGTGTATAAACATTACGTACAGTACCATCAGATAAGGTCACAAATGTTGGGTTGCGGCTGGGTTCCACCGTCATGTCGATGTCGGATTGAATGAATAGAGCGTAGATCAAAGCGATCCCAATCAACGACCACAGGCTGGTATAAATAATGGTGCGCAGGCGCAGAACATGACGCCACAGGGGTTTTGGCGGCTTACCTGCCCGTTCCTCAGGTTCATCAGCCAAGGCAAGATAGTCGATCAAACCACGCGGGCGATCGATTTTATCCATGATCTCGTCACAAGCATCAATGCAAAGGGCGCAGGTGATACATTCCATTTGTTGCCCTTCGCGGATATCGATGCCCATGGGGCAAACATTCACGCAAGCCATGCAATCAATACAATCCCCTTTGGTGGCGTCGCGTTTCTTGCCACGGGGCTCGCCGCGCCAATCGCGATAGGCAACCGTCAAGGTATCATCATCCATCATGGCGCCCTGGATGCGTGGCCAAGGGCACATGTAAATGCAAACTTGTTCGCGCATAAAGCCGCCAAAAAGAAACGTCGTCGCCGTTAGGACAGCAATCGTACCATAGGCAATGGGATGGGCCGTAAACGCAAATAGATCACGAGCCAATTGGGGGGCATCGGTGAAATAGAAAACCCACGCCCCACCGGTGGCCAAGGAAATCAGCAACCAGACATTCCATTTTACCAATCGCAATCGCCATTTACGAATGTTCCACTTACCTTTCCATAGACGCACGCGCGCATTACGATCGCCTTCGATCCAGCGTTCAACTAATATGAAAAGATCCGTCCATACGGTTTGCGGACAGGCATATCCGCACCAAACACGGCCCAAGGCGGAGGTGAACAAAAATAACCCTAACCCGGCCATGATTAATAAGCCGGCCACAAAATAAAACTCATGGGGCCAAATTTCGATCCAGAAAAAGTAAAACCGCCGATGGGCAAGATCCACCAACACCGCTTGATCTGGCAATGCAGGACCGCGATCCCACCTGATCCATGGTGTTAGATAATAAATGCCCAATGTAACGGCCATGATCCACCATTTAAGGTTGCGATAAAAACCACTTACACGTCGGGGAAAAATTGGGACTTGGGCCGCAAATAATTGCGGTGTTTTTGACTTACTCATTTAGTGTTCCAAACCTATTCGCACGATCAGGCATAATGTTGGTCAAAAGAACGCGCTTTGACCCAGATCAAGTTTTCATAAAAATTGCCTCAGCCCAGACAGGTGCGAACAGGTCTACGGGCTGAGGCGACCTGACAGGGGGAACTAACTGTCAGGTATTTCCTTTAACAACAAAGGAAATCTTGTTATTTTTTCGGCTTATTCACCGCCACCCAATTGATGAACATAGGCCGCTACTGCATTGATTTCAGATGCTTTCAGACGCATTCCCCATGCGGGCATTACACCAAAGCGGGACGTGCTGATCGTTTGCGTAAGGCTTTCAACATCGCCACCATAAAGCCAGATCGCATCCGTCAGATTAGGCGCGCCGATCTCACGATCACCTTTGCCATTATCACCGTGGCACGAACTGCAATTGTCCATAAACAGAGGCTGTCCCAAACGGGCCAAATCCGCGTCGTTTTCCAGCCCTGCAATTGAACGGACATGATGAACAACTTGATTTATTTCGCTTGCTTCTAGCATTTCACCAAAGGCCGGCATTTCCGAATAATGAGCATCCTCATCAACCTCATTGCGCACGCCGTGCTTGATTGAATAGGCAATCTGATCAATCGTGCCGCCCCACAACCAGTCATCATCCAACAAGTTCGGATATCCCTTTGAACCATTCGCACCTGACCCGTGACACTGTGAACAATGAGTACGGAAAACAGCGGCACCGCCGGCCACAGCGAAGTGGTTGAGTTCGGCATTTTCACCCAGTGTATTTAAATCCACTGCTGACAGGGCAGATGTAAGGGCGCTGTTTTGGTCCTCAAATCGGACAATTTCTGAGGCGACCTCGCCTCTTGTTGAATAACCAAGCATCCCTTGGGTCGCGCCCGTAATCATCGGCCATGCAGGATAGGCGATAACGTAGCCGATCCCCCACACAATACTGATATAAAAGCTCCACAACCACCAACGTGGCAGCGGGTTGTTCAACTCTTTGATGCCATCCCAATCATGTCCGGTTGTTTCCACGCCAGTTTCATCATCGATTTCTGTTTCGGTTTCAAAATCGCTCATTGCTTGCCCTCCGTGTTGGGCGCTGTTTCTTCGGCTTCCACCTGAACATCCGCTGCAATTAATGTGTCATTTCTGAAAGGAATATCTGCGGTGTCTTGATGAATTTCACGGCTACCTGGGCGATAAGCCCAAACAATTGTGCCCAAGAAAAACAGCGTCAACGCCAACAAAACCCAGCTGTCAGCCAATTCGCGTAAGAAAGAATAAGTGCTCATGTCAAAGACTCCTTTTGCGCCTAGCGGCTTTTGTCTGGGGTGAAGGTTGAGAAATCCACAAGTGTGCCAAGCATTTGCAAATAAGCGACAAGCGCGTCCATTTCCGTAACACCAGATGCACCATCAAAATTACTGACAACGGCCTTGGGGTAACGGGCCATCAGGGCGTCATTGTCCGCATCTGGATCGGCTTGGCTGTTAAAATCGATCTGCGCATTCTCAATCATATCGTCGGTATAAGGCACCCCAACCATTCGATGCGTTTCTAGCAAGTCTTGTACATGTTCGCCGTCTACCTTGGTGGCCGCAAGAAATGCATATTTTGGCATGATGGATTCAGGAACAACCGATTGCGGATCCATCAAATGATCAACATGCCAAGCGTCAGAATACCGACCGCCCACGCGGGCAACATCAGGACCTGTGCGTTTTGACCCCCATTGAAATGGGTGGTCATACATACTTTCGGCCGCCAAAGAATAGTGACCATAACGCTCGACCTCATCGCGCATGGGTCGGATCATTTGGCTGTGACATGTGTAGCAACCTTCGCGCACATAGATGTCACGGCCAGTTAGTTCCAGCGGCGAATAAGGCCGCATGCCTTTCACTTTTTCAATCGTGTTTTCCAGATAGAAAAGCGGCGCGATTTCGACAATGCCGCCAATGGTGACAACAAGGAATGAAAATACCAAAAGCAAGGTCGGGCTGCGTTCTAGTATTTGGTGACGGGTAAGAAATGCCATTTCTTTGGCTCCTTATGTTGAGGGAATGCCAACGGGTGCTGCAACTTTTTCGCCGCCCCGAATGGTCATCCACATGTTCCAAGCCATGATTAATCCGCCGACAAGGTACAAAACCCCGCCCAAGCCACGTACAATGTACATTGGATATTTAGCGATCACGGTGTCGGCAAAGCTGTTCACCAAGAACCCTTGCGCATCGACCTCACGCCACATCAAACCTTCCATAATGCCGCTTACCCACATTGAGGCCGCGTAAAGAACGATGCCGATAGTGGCCAACCAGAAGTGCCAGTTGATCGCCGACATTGAATACATGCTGGCGCGGCCCCACAGGCGTGGTGTCAAGAAATAAAGCGCACAGAACGTAATCATACCGTTCCAACCAAGTGCCCCTGAATGCACGTGACCGATTGTCCAGTCTGTATAGTGTGACAGACTGTTGATGGCGCGAATGGACATCACAGGCCCCTCAAAGGTGGACATGCCGTAGAATGCCAGGCTCACGACCATCATGCGAATAATTGGGTCTGTTCGCAGCTTGTCCCACGCCCCTTGAAGCGTCATCAAACCGTTGATCATACCACCCCAGCTAGGCATCCAAAGGATAATCGAAAACACCATACCCAAAGTCGATGCCCAATCCGGCAACGCTGTGTAATGCAAGTGGTGTGGACCTGCCCAGATGTATAGAAAGATCAGCGCCCAAAAGTGGATGATTGACAATTTATAGGAAAAGACAGGGCGTCCTGCTTGTTTTGGCACGAAATAGTACATCATTCCGAGGAATCCAGCGGTTAGAAAGAAACCCACGGCATTGTGGCCGTACCACCATTGGGTCATAGCATCCTGCACGCCCGAGAAAAGTTGTACTGATTTTGAACCCCAAATCGACACAGGGATCGAGATGTTGTTTACCAAGTGCAACATTGCGACTGTGATGATGAAGCTCAGCAAGAACCAGTTTGCTACGTAAATATGGCGCTCTTTTCGTTTAAAGATCGTACCCAAGTATACGGCAAGGAATGCCAACCAAACGATGGTTAACCAAATGTCGAT
>ERZ1048872.934-NODE-934-length-27508-cov-11.596219_pt1 | contig 27508 bp, 24 predicted proteins | sample MGYA00383100_ERZ1048872 | MGnify/ENA primary metagenome ERZ1048872 (study PRJEB29581, sample SAMEA5548370) | metagenome | biome: marine; feature: coastal; material: water | depth 50 m | study: Short-term variability in the microbial, nano- and picoplankton...
GTTGTCTTAAAATACTATTACTATCATCAAGCAAAGTTTTAGAGTTCATGTATGACATATATGGATTTCCTAGTAGATTAAAACCATTTCCAACACGGTTTAAAGTTGCAGTTGTAATAGCGCCTGCGTTAATGTCTACAGTAAAAGATACATTACCTGCATTGGCCCGTTTTATCGCGTAACCTTTTCCAAGAACGAAAGAACCCCCTCCGCCGGATTGCATATAATCCCAAGTATCATCTGAAGTATTGTAAGGTGCAATAGCTACATTATTACCTGTACCATTTGTGTCAATACCATTGTTAGAAACCCAAGTATCATTATATGTTTCGCCTATTCCAGGAGCGGCTATTAAATGCCAACTATTACTTAATGTTCTGGTGTAAGTAATAAGCCCAGAACCGTCCAGATTACCTGAAAGAATTAGAGAGCCGCCTCCTAAAACAGTTAATCCATCGACTTCATTGATCGTTAAATTATTTACTGAGGCGCCTGTAGTAGCCCCAATTATTGGTTTATTGGATAGGCCATTAGGAATCGTAACGTCCATGGAGCTAGTAGGTACTCCATTTTTCCAATTATTATCATTTCCCCAATCGGTACTGGTACCACCTACCCAAGTTTCATAGCATTGATTTGAATTTATAGTAGGATTATTTTGAGTTGCACCTGTAACTGTCAGGTCACCAGCTATTATAAGGGTTCCTCCTCCATTAAAATTTCCACTAACAATTACACTCCCACAACTTACGGTTAAAGTATATCCGTTAAGATTTAAATCTCCGGCTATAGTTAAGTTTTTATCTGCTATAACTGTGTCACTAGTTAGTGCATAAGTCCCGCTTACATTTTGAGTAGTTAAAGTTCCGCAACTACTGCAATCAAGAAGCACATCAACTTCGGTTGCATTTGATTGAACTAGAGTTAAAAAAAATAGAAAAATAAATTTTGGGAGATACTTTGTTGACATTAGGTAGTGGTTTAAAGTTTGCTAAAAAAACTGCACCTAACGACCAAACAAAAAACTTTTTTGAAGAGTTTTAAACTGTTGGGAGATACAGTTTATTTTTAAAAAAAATGAAATTAATATTATTGGTTCACAAAATGTTATAATTTAGACAGACTACTTTTTACTAGCGTTTATTTGCCTAAAATAAGGCATGAATGTAACGTTAGTTGCAATTAAAAATATAAGGTCTGGTTGTGTCCGTAATTCCTTTTCTTAACTTTAAAAAGGCATTACTTAAAATGCGGTTTGTCGTTTAACAATTCTATCGGATGCACCGCTCCTGTTGGAAGTGTTAATTTAACAGTACCTATCCGTACTCGTATTAAACGCAGGGTCGGAAAACCCACCGCCGCTGTCATTTTTCGTACTTGCCGGTACTTTCCTTCTCTTAGGGTAATGGAGATCCAACTCATAGGGCCGTGTCGCGCATCTCTGGGCGTTCTGTTTTCAATGGGTACCCTTTTAGGGGCTTCCATAAGCTTGGCCTCACAAGGTATGGTTTTATACGTCGCTCCTTCCAGACTAATTTCAACTCCCTCTTTTAATTGTTGAATGGCCTCTTGTGTGATACTACCGTCTACCTGTACGTAATATTCTTTTTCGTACTTGTGGCTAAGTATATCATAGCTCACTTTACCATCGGTGGTCAGCAGTAATAGCCCTTCGGAATTACGATCTAGGCGTCCAATAGCCATAGTTCCCGCTGGAAAATCATACAATTCGCCCAGTAATTTGTTTCGTTTTTTTTGTTTTCCATTAACGATAAACTGACTCAGATAACCGTAGGGTTTGTGCAATGCAAAATGCTGGTGCTTTGTTGTTTTGGACACTACTAAATATTAAATAAAAAAGGTGAGAATTTGTGTTTAAAGAACACTAATTGCTATTGAACCAATCTAATCGCACTAAATTGAATCCTGATAGGAACCGGTATGGTAAAACCTTCTAGAATACTCGACAAAAAATAAAGAGTCCCCTCATAGGAACCTTTGATGGTTTCCCCCCAATTATAGGTGCCGTTGGTAGCATCAATTGTGCTTGAAGTCCCTAGATCTGTGATATTGATATTTGATATTCTTGAAGCATCAGCAGAACCCCAAGGCGCTGGAGTATTTTCAACAAAACCGTAAATAGAAAAATTTTCAGGAACTCCAACACTTTGTAGGTAATTTTCTACGTAAGGATAGAATATCGGATTTAAAGATAAACTGCCCTCATTGACCCCTATCGATGCGTTGTCAATGTTCATGACCGCACCTATAGTTTGCCCCGAAACATAATTACTTGCCGAAACATCATCAAGAGAAAGCTGAACCGAAGTAATTCCATTACTAATGATACTCACAGATTGATTGGTCGGCAAGGAGGTAAAAAGACTATTGGATAAATTTCCCTGGATTTTATGAATTTCTCCTCCAAATTCAATTTCAAAAGAATAATTTACGGTATTGTTTGAGGAACTGTCGTCGCTAGAGCAAGACCACAAAATAGTAGTAAAAAAAATAAGGAGTAGTTTTTTCATTAGATTATTTTTTAAAGAATTCAAAGTTACTCAATTTTAAGCAATGTAAATTCTTGTTAAATTGTTAGCCATTGTTCTATATAAAATAGAATCTTGGTTATATTTACAAAAACAGAATTAAAGTAACAGAACACATGGCAGATAAATCGTATTACGATCCTAAAGATCTTAGAAAATTTGGAAAAATTACCGAATGGAGTGAAGAACTGGGTACAAAATTTTTTGATTATTACGGAAAAGTGTTTGAGGAAGGTGCCCTTAGTGCACGTGAAAAATCGTTAATCGCACTGGCCGTTTCGCATGTTGTTAAATGTCCTTATTGCATCGATGCCTATACCAAAGATGGATTGCAAAGAGGGATTACAAAAGAAGAAATGATGGAGGCTGTTCATGCAGGTGCGGCTATCGAAAGCGGCGCAACGCTGGTACACGGCGTGCAAATGATGAACAAATATGACAAATTAAGCATGTAAGTTGCGTTACATAAAATTGTCCCACAAAAGCGTAGTAAAGAGTATGCAAATAACATCGTTAAAAAAGCAAAAAAAAGAATTAGCTGATGCCAAAAGGCAATTAGAAATTTTATCTAATGGTATTTTTAACAACAACGAACTCCCCACCTTTGCCACGAAAATTAAAGCTGCAGGTCAATTTCCGTTACGCCCAAAAAAATTAGAGATACTCCAAATAAATTTGGGCTATATGTGCAATCAAGTTTGTGAACATTGCCATGTGGATGCGGGTCCGGATCGTAAAGAAATCATGACAAAAGAAACCCTGCAACAATGTTTGGAGGTCATTAAAAATACTCCGGCTACCACACTGGACCTCACCGGTGGTGCTCCCGAGATGAACCCTCACTTTAGATGGTTTGTAGAGGAAGCGTCAAAACTAGGGATTAAAGACTTTATCGTACGTAGCAACCTAACCATTATTAGAGCTAATAAAAAATATTACGATTTACCTGATTTTTTTAAAAAATACCACATTCACGTGGTCAGTTCAATGCCTCATTGGACCCGTGGAAAAACAGATCAGCAACGTGGCAAAGGAGTCTTTGACAAATCGATCAAAGCCTTACATGAATTAAATTCGGTGGGCTATGGAAAGCCAGGAAGTCCCCTTAAATTGGATTTGGTTTACAACCCAAGCGGTGCTTTTTTACCTGGAAACCAAGAAAGCATGGAAAAAGAATTTAAAAATGCTTTGATGGAAGATTTTGGGATTCAGTTTCATCAACTTTTTGCAATTACCAATCTGCCCATTGCTAGGTTTTTGGATTATTTAATAGCATCTGATAATTACGAAGAGTATATGTATAGCCTAGTGGAGGCATTCAATGCTTCGACCCTACAAAACGTGATGTGTACCAACACTCTATCGGTAGGTTGGGATGGCTATTTATACGATTGTGATTTTAACCAAATGCTTAAATTAAAAGTGGCCAGCAAGCTTAAACATATCTCTGAGTACAATGAAGAGGTTGTACAAAACCGAAATATTATCGTTTCACAACATTGTTACGGTTGTACTGCTGGAGCAGGAAGTAGCTGCCAAGGTACCGTTGCTTAATACTAATTAAATGAAAAGAACCCTTTTAATAAGCCTATTAATGTTGTTTGAGGTTTCCTTATATGCGCAAGAAACCCTCGACGAAGTTTTAGAGAAATACCATCACGAAAAGGTACCCTATATAAGTGCCATAGAGCTTCAAAACTTAAAGCAAAACAATAAAGTAGTCGTTCTAGATAGTAGAGGACTTATCGAATTTAAGGTAAGCCATATTAAAGGAGCAATTTTAGTGGGTTATGATGATTTTAAGCTAAGTTCCCTACCAGATAACTTGGATAAAAATACTCCCCTTGTGGTTTATTGCACCCTCGGCGTCCGGTCTGGTGTGATTGCCAATGAGTTAATCGAGCGTGGCTACAGGGATGTAAAAAATTTATATGGCGGTATCAGCGAATGGAAAAATAAGGATTATGTGGTCGTAGATTCAACACAGACACCAACAGAAAACATACACATATACTCAAAAAAATGGGGAAAATGGTTAACCAAAGGAAATCCAGTTTTTTAATTTATGAAAAAGCAAAACACCCAGAAGGCGCTTCTTATTTTTACCCGCAATCCTGAATTGGGGAAGGTAAAAACCAGACTGGCAACCACCATAGGAGACGCAGCAGCCCTAGAAGTGTACCAGAAATTACTAGAGCACACCGTTGATATAACTCAACCCCTGAAAGTCGATAAATTTGTTTTTTATTCGGAACAAATCCAAGAAAATGATCATTGGGATACAACAATATACTCCAAAGAGCTTCAAAAAGGAGCGGATCTAGGAGAACGAATGCACCATGCTTTTGAGTCACTATTTAAAAAAGGATATCGCCAAATTGTAATCGTAGGGAGTGATATTTTTGAATTGACTACCAAAAATATCCAAGAGGCTTTTACAGGTCTAGACACCGCTAATTTTGTGGTAGGGCCCGCTTTAGATGGAGGGTATTATTTATTGGGAATGAACACTCTAAATAAGACACTTTTTGAACATAAAAAATGGGGAACCTCAACGGTATTAAAAGCGACTCTTAAAAATCTAGCACACGAAAAAGTAGCCTTACTCGCTACCAAAAACGACATTGACACCTACGATGACTTAAAAAAAAGTGGTGAATTCAACCAATTTTTGATGACCCCTTAAAACAAAAAAATATGAAGAAATACATACAAGAAGCGGTAGATTATTTAAAAAATAAAGGATTTGATACCCCTGAAATAGGAATTGTATTGGGGACAGGATTGGGTAAATTAGTCGATGAAATAGAAAAAGAGAGTACCGCTAGTTACAACCACATTCCCAATTTTCCGACCGCTACCGTAGAGTTTCATAAAGGAAAATTAATATATGGAACCTTAGCTGGTAAAAAAGTAATTGTCATGCAAGGCAGGTTTCACCTATATGAAGGATATTCGACTTACGATGTGACCTTTCCAATACGCGTGATGCACCAATTAGGAATTAAAAAATTATTGGTGAGTAATGCAGCCGGGGCAATTAATAAAAAATTTAAAAAAGGAGAACTGATGTTAATTGATGATCATATTAATTTGCAAGGAGGTTCTCCTCTGGCCTTCAAAGGAATTGAGGCGATGGGAAACCGTTTTGTAGATATGAGTCAGCCTTACGATGTTAAAATGAATACGAAACTGGTTGAAATTGCAAAAGCAAATAACATTCTTGTCCAAAAGGGCGTTTATGCAAGTGTGATGGGGCCTCAACTAGAAACCAGAGCAGAGTACCGGTATTTAAAAATTATAGGGGCAGATGCCGTAGGAATGAGTACCGTTCCAGAAATAATTGTTGCCAACCACTTAAAGGTGCCGGTGGCTGCAGTTTCTGTTCTTACCGATGAGTGTGATCCAGATCACCTCCAACCTGTCGACATTGAAGATATTATTAAAACTGCTGGAAAGGCAGAACCCGACATGATTTTGTTATTTAAAGAACTAATTAAAGAATTATAAACGATGAGTTATTTACAAACCACCCACGATGTATATAAAGAAGCAGCATTAACTCCCGATGTAGGGCTTTGCTGTACCACCAACCCTATTTGGGAACTACCCGGCTTAAAAATTCCGAAAATAATGCAAGAAATGAATTATGGCTGTGGCAGCACTGTTAATGCCAGAGATTTAACCAACCATCCTAAAACGTTATATGTAGGCGTTGGAGGCGGTATGGAACTATTACAGTTTTCTTATTTTTCAAGACAAAAGGGAGGTGTTGTAGGAATCGATGTAGTGGATGAAATGCTAGAAGCTTCTCAGAAAAATTTTAAAGAAGCAGAAGCATTAAACCCTTGGTTTAAAAGTGAATTTGTAGAATTAAAAAAAGGGGATGCTCTCAACCTTCCCGTTGAGGATAACTCTATCGATGTTGCTGCACAGAACTGTTTATTTAACATTTTTAAGGCCGAAGATTTAAAACGAGCAATCGAAGAAATGTACCGCGTTTTAAAACCTCATGGAAGATTGGTGATGAGTGACCCTACTTGTGAACAACCAATGAATGAAACCCTCAGAAACGATGATCGCCTCAGGGCATTGTGTTTAAGCGGTAGTTTACCCATTAAAGAATATGTTAAGGCGCTGACCGATGTTGGTTTTGGAACCATCGAAATTAGAGCTAGAAAACCCTATCGAATTTTAGATCCAAAAAATTTCCCAACAGAAGAATTAATCTATATCGAAAGCATCGAAATAGCAGCTATAAAAGATCCTGTTTTACCCGATGGCCCTTGTATTTTTACTGGTAAAGCTGCAATTTACTATGGAGACGATGATTTTTTTGACGACCATAAAGGACATGTATTGGTAAAAAATCAACCGCTTGCCATTTGTGATAAAACAGCAAAACAATTAAAGGATCTAAAAAGAAACGATATTCATATCTCTGAGTCTACCTTTCATTATGATGGGGGTGGCTGTTGTTAAGCTTACCTAATTAAAAGGGCTGTTTTGGTATTCAGCTAAAGAAAAAAGTGTAGTGCATCATGAAAAAACTAGTAGTTATTTTAGTCGTATTGCTCCTTAGCAAAAATAATTTTGCCATGGAGGTAACCCCCTACGGTACCGTTGTAAACCATACTACTTGGAATCAATTATTAAAAAAACACGTAAGTGATCAAGGAAAGGTAGATTATCTTGGATTTAAAAAAGACCTAATAGAGTTAAATGCATACCTGGATTGGTTGTCCAAGTCCAAACCTTCAGAAACCTGGTCAAAGGATCAACTAATGGCTTTTTGGATCAATGCCTACAATGCATTAACAATTAAACTGATTGTAGATCGATATCCTATTTCTAGCATTAAGGATATTTACAGCCCGTGGAATATCAAAGTCATTACCATCGCAAATAAAACGCTGTCCTTAAATAATATTGAACATGATATTTTAAGAAAAATGGGAGATCCCAGGATTCATTTTGGTATTGTTTGTGCCTCTATATCGTGTCCAAAATTACAAAATGAAGCCTTTAATACTCAAAATACAAATCGCTTATTAAACAAAGCCAGCAAAGAGTTTTTGGCAGATTCCACGAAAAATGAATTGACAGCAGATGCGGCAGAACTTTCAAAAATATTTAAATGGTTTGCAAAAGATTTCAAACAAGAAGGTAGTTTGATTGATTTTTTAAACAAGTTTGCTGATATTCGTATTGCGAGCAATGCAACAATATCTTTTAAGGACTATAACTGGGGTTTAAATGAATAAAATTTCGATCATCATCCCCATATTAAATGAAGAAAAAACAATTGTTTCTGTTCTCGAATATTTGGATCAAAATTGCTCCAAAGAAAATAATATCGAAATTATTATTGTAGACGGTGGAAGTACCGATACATCTGTCAACAAAATCGAAGACTTTATCAAAAACCATCCAAATATAGTGCTAATTCCTTCGGAGCGTGGTAGAGCGAAACAAATGAATCGAGGAAGACTCCATGCTAGTGGTGCTATTTTATATTTTTTACATGCAGATAGTTATCCTCCCAAAAACTTCGACCAATATATTGTCGAAAAGGTCAAAAAAGGAAATCTGGCAGGTTGTTTTAAAATGAAATTTAGCCATTCGCATTGGTGGTTAAAACTTGCCTCTTGGCTTACTCAATTTAATTGGAGGGTCTGTAGAGGCGGCGATCAAAGCCAATACATTACGACTTCTTTATTTGATGAAATTGGAGGTTTTGATGAAGATTATATAATTTACGAAGATCATATTTTAATTAACGAGCTTTATAAGAGAACTCAATTTACAGTGATTCAAAAATGGATTTATACCTCGGCAAGATTGTACGACCGAAAAGGCATCTGGACCTTACAATATCATTTTTGGATTATCTATATGAAAAAATGGTTAGGCGCTGATGCAGCTGCGCTATATCGCTATTACTCAAAACACATTGCTTTTTAAAGAATATTAAAAGTTCCACCGATACTAAAATTGTATTGACCAAAAAAGAAAGAGTGACTGGCGCTATCGCTGGTACTGGAGGTGGTTCTTACTTTTGGCAGATTAATGTAACCTCCTTTTAGTTCGGTTTGTATTCTTAGATTTTTAAAAAAAGTAAATCCTATTCCAAAGAGTCCATGCAAGCCATATCCTGCGACATTAAATTGGTCGTAGCGAGCGTTGTTTAAGACAACTGCATTAGTTCTGGGATAAATAGCACCGAGCCCAACACCAATTAACGTATGTAGCTTTATTTTTTCGTGTAGGACCAGTAAATGGTCTGCTCTTCTTAGCTCTGCATTGATGTAATTTAATCCGTCGGTATGCTCAAATTCTAAAAATCCTTCTTCTAAGACAATGGTTTCTCCGTTATAGATCCCATCATAAAGGGTTCCAGAGTTTTGAATTTCTCCATAAATAACTACCGATTGATCCGGTATAGCTATGTATTTCATGTGATCAATACCCAAGGATATACTGTAACGATCGTTCACAAAATAACCCATCCTAAAATTGTATTGTGGCGTGGTCAAGTTAGAAGGGTGAAAATAGTTTTCAAGATTAAAACGAGTAGGGCGATCGGCTGCTTTTACACTTTTTAGTTCGAACTTGTAATGATTGCCTTTAAATTTAATATCTGAATTGCTGTACCACGACCAATTATACCCCCAAGTTAAAAAAAAATCACCTTTTTGGTAGGCAGTAATTACAGGTGTATTTAAATCTTGAGAATAGCCATTGCTAAAGAAAATAAACAAGGCTAGAATTGAATAAAACTTCATTAACTTAAAATTCTTATTTAAAAAAAATCAAGAGGCAAAACTAATCAAAAATTAAAGTTTATAGCTTGAAATTATGTTAATAATCTAAACCATAAAAGGTATAAACAAATTTCACTTTTTGCGGCTTATCATTTTTTACTAGTTTCTAATTCCTTTGTGGTGGTTTTAACATTTTCTAAAAACATATTGATTAACTTTGGATTGTATAAAATAAAGAATAATGGTTGCTGAAAAAAAACCTAATCTTATTAAATGGAGCTTAAAATACTCTATAAGTGCTGCAATTGCAGGAATCTTATGTTGTGTAGCGCCTGCAGTTTTGTTTATGTTTGGTATTATGAGCGGTGTGTATGCTATCTCCTTTGCTGACTTTTTTTATAACGAAGATGGAAGTTCTGGTACGGGGGCATGGCTATTAAAAGGACTCGCTTTTTGTATTGGCGTTTATGGTGTTTATTCTTTTCGAAAAAAACAAAATCAATGTTCAATTGATAAAAAAAGAAAGCAAAGAAATTTAATCCTACTAATTGCCATCGTTTTATTTGCTGGCGTTGGATTATTTTTAACATTAGAAAAATGGTCCTCATGGTACTTTGACAAGCACATTGTCCCAGCTCAACAAAAAGAACTTAACATTACCCCATAAAAAAATTGAATCCCCTAATTAAGGTAATCATACCAGCATATAACGAGGAAAAATCGATTGCTAAAGTGATTCAAGACCTTCCTTCTATAGTAGATGAGATAGTGGTGGTCAACAACAACTCATCAGATAAAACTGGAGAAGAGGCAAAAAAAAATGGTGCTACTGTCTTAACGGAAAAAAGAAGAGGTTATGGGTATGCATGTTTAAAAGGAATGTCCTACCTAAAATCTCAAACTACTCCACCAGATATAGTTGTTTTTTTAGACGGTGATTACAGTGACTACCCAGAAGAATTAACCAAATTAGTCGCACCCATCATCTCTGATCGAATTGATTTTGTTATAGGTGCAAGATCAAAAAAATTAAGAGAAAAAGGATCGATGACAGCAGTACAAATTTTTGGAAATTGGTTGGCGACCCGTTTAATGTCTTGGTTTTATAATTCAAAATTTACTGATTTAGGTCCCTTTAGAGCTATTAAGTATGATAAGTTGATTGCCTTGCAAATGGAAGATAAAACTTACGGTTGGACGGTTGAAATGCAATTAAAAGCACTGAAAAAAAAATATTCATACACAGAAATACCTTTGAAATATAGAAACAGAATTGGCATTTCTAAGGTATCAGGAACCCTAAAAGGTGCTATATTTGCAGGTATTAAAATTTTATATTGGATAGTTAAGTATTCATTTGTTAAATGATTTTAGAAACTTTAATCATAGCATTATATTCAATTGCCTTAATCCTCATTTTTGTGTATGCTCTGGCACAATTAAATTTACTTTTTAATTTTTTGAACGCTAATAAAAAGATTTCTAAATGTGAAAAATTTGACCTTTCAAAAAAAGAAGAAACACCTTTTGTAACCATCCAATTACCGGTATATAATGAATGGTATGTAATAGACCGTTTATTAGACACTATTTCTGCTATTAATTACCCTACTGATAAGTTCGAAATACAGGTGTTGGACGATTCTACAGATGAATCTTTTAAAAAAACTTCGGCGCAAATTTTATCACTCCAGAAAAAAGGACTTAACATAAAGCATGTGACAAGGACTGATCGAAAAAATTTTAAAGCAGGAGCTTTAAAGGAAGGTTTAAAAATTGCCAAAGGAGAATTTATTGCAATTTTTGATGCAGATTTTTTACCTCAAAAAGATTGGTTACAGAAAACCATTCCCTACTTTAAAAATAATGAGATAGGGGTTGTTCAAACCCGATGGGGGCATTTAAATAGAAATTTTTCAGTTCTAACAAAAGTTCAAGCATTTGCATTGGATGCTCACTTTACGTTGGAGCAAGTAGGTAGAAACAGCAAAAATCATTTTATTAACTTTAACGGAACAGCCGGAATTTGGCGAAAAAAGTGTATTCTAGATGCGGGTAACTGGGAAGGCGATACACTTACTGAAGATTTAGATTTGAGTTATAGGGCACAATTAAAAAACTGGAAATTTAAATACTTATTAGATGTTGAAACGCCTGCTGAGTTACCTTTAATAATGAGTGCTGCCAAGTCGCAACAGTTTCGGTGGAATAAAGGAGGTGCAGAAAATTTTCAAAAATTAATATATCGTGTTATAAAAGATAAACAACTTCCATTTAAAACAAAGCTTCATGGAATATTACACTTGTTAAACAGTACTATGTTCTTAAACATCTTGATTGTAGCTATTTTAAGTATCCCCATGTTGTATATAAAAAATGAATACGAACATTTAAAATATTATTTTTTTGCGATGAGCTTTTTTATCAGCAGCACCTTAATATTTTTTATTTGTTATTGGTTTGCTTTTAAAGCAACTTGTGGAGGTGGTTTTAAACAATTTTTAAAATATATCCGTTTATTTTTTACGTTCTTTACGATTGCGATGGGATTTTCATTAAATAATTCATTAGCAGTACTTGAAGGGCATTTTGGAAAAAAAAGTGACTTTATTAGAACTCCAAAATTTAATACACAGTCCAGGAAAAACAATTGGAAAAAAAACAAGTATATTTCAAAAAATATACCCATCAATGTAGTAATGGAAGGATTGCTCGCTATCTATTTTGCTTTTGGAATGTATAGCGCTTTTGTTGTTGGAAATCAAGGTGGCGACTTTGGATTATTCCCTTTTCATTTAATGCTTTTTATCGGTTTTAGTTTTGTATTTTCTAAAAGCCTAACAAATAACACTTAAGTAATCACTTGTAAATTTATTAAATATGGCCATTTAATTGTGTTTTCACTGATTACATCTTTTGTTTATGGTCAAAAAACTCAAGATAGTATCAGCTCTGAAAATACAAGAAATCATCAAATTGAATTACGTCATGACAATGACTTTCTTCAGTTTACAGATAAGTATTATACAACGGGTAATTTTATTTCTTATCGATGGTTATTGCAAGACAAAAAAAACAAAACACAAAACAGTTTGTTTTTAAGTCAAGAAGTTTACACTCCATCACTCTTAGAAGAGACTGATATTTCAAAATTTGATAGACCCTATGGAGGGTACCTAGCTATCAATTTTGAACATACCATCACCGGGCAAGATTGGATTTTTGACTTTATCTATTCTTTTGGTGTAACAGGAAAAATTTCAGGAGGAGAGTGGTTGCAAAACCTGTTTCATAGTACCGCTGCAACAGATTCAAGAATCGCCTCTTGGGTGGGACAAATTGAAAATAACTTTACAAATAATTGTTATTTTAAATATTTAAAAGAATGGGAATTACATACCGATCCGTTTAATGTTTACTTTGCAGTAGCTCCTAGTACAGCAATTGGTGTTAAGGAAATTTATTTTCAAAATGATATCTTATTTTTTATTGGGAAAAGAAATCCTACTTTACATACCGCTGCATACCACCAACTTGGAGTTCTTAAAAATGAATTCTTTTTGGGGATAAATGTTGGATATCGGTATGTTGCTCACAATACCATGTTAGAGGGAAACCTGATAGGAGACAACTCTATTTTTTTAGTAGACCCTCTGCACCATTTATTATTATTAAGTACCGATATTTATCTTAGAAGAGGAAGATCAGACATCAAACTATCTTATAAGTTTAAGAGTGCTGAAACGAACACTACAGAAAGTCATTTATACGTATCGTTATCTTTGGCAAGAAATTTTTAAGTTTTTTAAATACAAAGCTTAACAATTTGATTACTTTTAATTTCGAAATGCAAGAACTGGACTCCATTAAATTAAATTTTGATTCAGAAAGTTTATTCTTTCTCAATTTAACACTAGCGGTAATTATGTTTGGTGTGGCCCTTAACATCCAACTTGAAGATTTTACAAGAATTTTTAAAAAGCCTAAGAGTATCATAATAGGCTTTCTTTCTCAATTTTTTTTATTGCCTGCAGTTACATTCTTATTGGTTCTTATTATAAAACCAATCCCCAGTATTGCATTAGGAATGTTTATGGTAGCCGCATGTCCTGGAGGTAATATCTCTAACTTCATGAGTAATTATGCTAATGGGAACGCTGCTCTATCGGTAAGTTTAACAGCTATTGCAACATTAATGGCGATTTTATTGACTCCATTTAATTTTCAATTTTGGTCCAGTCTTTACGAGCCAACTTCTAGTTTAATACAAACCATATCATTATCTCCTTTTGAAATGGCTAAAGTAATTTCGTTATTATTAGGATTGCCTTTAATTCTTGGAATGCTGGTTCGAAATTATTTTCCGAAATTTGCAGCTACGACAAGTGCCTTTTTTAAGATAGGTTCTATTTTATTTTTCATTGTGCTAATTGTTTTAGCTTTTTCTAAAAATATAGACATCTTTAAAAATTATATTCATTATGTTTTTTTTATAGTGTTTATTCATAACATTCTGGCATTAACAGTTGGATATAGCATAGCTAACCTAGCTGGATTAAGTAAACAAAACAAAAGAACATTGTCCATTGAGACCGGAATTCAAAATTCCGGATTAGGATTATTATTGATTTTTAGTTTTTTTGATGGATTAGGCGGAATGGCTTTATTGGCTGCTTTTTGGGGTATCTGGCATATAGTTTCTGGTCTTTTTTTAGCAACCTATTGGTCAAAAAAACAAATTTAAAACGATTATTATTTTGAAATTACTTTGGTTAAATTTTGTACAGCTTTACCTAACCCTGGGGTTTAAATACTACTATCGAAAAACTACAGCTGTTTATTTGGAAAAAATCCCAAAAGATAAGGCAGTATTATTTCTAGCAAATCACCAAAATGCATTATTGGACCCACTCCTATTAACCGTAAAAAGCAATCGAAAAAATCACTTTTTGACTCGAGCTGCTGTATTTAAAAATAGAACCGTTGCAACTGTTTTAAATAGTTTGCAAATGCTTCCTGTATATAGAATGATCGATGGAGTAAGTACTATTCAAAAAAATAAAGCCATATTTAAAAAATGTAGTCAATTGCTTCGTGATAAAAAATCGATTGTATTATTTCCGGAAGGAAACCACTCCTTACACCGAAAAGTAAGGCCTTTAAAAAAAGGAGCTGCTAGAATCATTGAGGAAACCTTACAAGACTATCCCGCTACAGAAATTTTAATAATTCCGGTAGGTGTAAATTACCAATCTCCCACCAAATACGGGGATTCCATGTCTATTTATTTTGGCCATGCTATTTCTCCTAATAACTATTGGAATGGTGAACAATTAGATATGTTAGGCTTAAACCAGGTAATATCCAACGAATTAAAGACCTTGACTACGCATATAAATAGTATCAGCGACTACGAATTGATTTTAAACAACTTAGAGAAACTAGATGTCGATTTTACGCTACCATTTAAAGTAAATGAATGTTTAAATAATAATTTTGAATATACCGGGAAAAAGAAAAAAGAATCCTCTGTTATCTATTTGATATTGATTTTTTTAATTAAGTTATTTTATTTTGCCCCCTACCTTGTCTGGAAAAAAGTAGCCTCTCCTAAAATTAATGAAAAAGAATTTATGGGAACTTTCAGATATGCATTGATTATTACATTAGCCCCGCTTCACATAATAACAGTGAGCATTCTATTGGGGACATTACTGGGAAAAAGTATAGGTTTGGCCGTCGCAGCGATTGGAATTATTTTACCCCTAATTACGCTTCGAATTCGATAAAAATTCCCGTAATCTGTAAAATTACCACGTAACTTCCAACTCGAGTGGCGCTCCATTTCTTTGAACAGTAACTGTTGTGGTTTGGCCTTTTTCAAATTTAGAAAGTGATTTCATGTAGCTCATCATGTCCGTGATTTTATAGATTCCAACCTGAACCACGACATCACCTTTCATCATACCCGCTTTTTGAGCTGGACGATCTTCACTTACTCCATCAATACGCATTCCTTTTTGATCGTAAAGATAATCGGGAACTACGCCAAGAGTTACCTTAAAATCGGGTGTCTCTTCACTTTCGTTTTTAGTTTTTTTGAATGCCAACCGCTGATCATTATCTAGATCTGTAATAATACTCATGATGAAATCAGATATGGCCTCCATCCCTTCGTAATTAAGTTTTTCCACATCGTCAGAAGGTTTGTGATAATCTTCATGTTGTCCAGTAAAAAAATGAAGAACTGGAATGTCTGCTAGATAAAATGAAGTATGGTCACTGGGACCAACCCCCGATTCTTTTTCAATAAGTTTGAAATCGGTATTGTTCGCGAAAAGTGTTTGTTTAAATTTTGGAGAAGTTCCCACTCCGTAGACTGCTAGCGTTTTATCTTCTTTCAAACGACCCACCATATCCATATTGATCATATAATTTACTTTTTTTGTGTCAATCGTTGGATTTTTTACAAAATAATTTGATCCTAGTAAGCCCATTTCTTCTCCAGAAAAGGCGATAAATAAATAATTATTATTGGGGTTTTTATCTTTTAATCTATTTGCTAGATTTAGCATTACTGCTACTCCACTTGCATTGTCATCAGCTCCATTGTGAATTTCCAGTTCTTCTCCTCTAAAAAGTGAACCTTCACCACCAAAACCAAGATGGTCATAATGAGCTCCGATGATGATCGTATTCGCTGCTTTATTATCGATAAGGGCTATTACATTTAGACCTGTAATTGTACTATCTTCTTTGTTGACTAGATAAGTAGCTTCTCCGTGTGGGTTGGTTTTTGGTTTAAATATAAAAGGTTGCAAGTACCCATTAACACCTTTGGGTTTTAATCCTAAGTTTCTAAATCTTTCAGCCAAATAATCTGCCGACTGTCTTTCTTTTTCTGAACCAGTTTCTCTACCTTCTCGAGCGTCATCTGCTAAAAAATATACATCTTCTTTCATAGAAACTTCTTGAATGGAAACATCTTTCTTACATGAAAAAAGAACCAATACAGCTATAAATAAATAAAATCCTTTCATCGATACTTTTTTTATTAATTTTTAATTTTTATAACAAATATCATTGTTATTAAAAATTCTAAAGCGTTATTTTTGTGCAAAATTAATCTAAAAATGAAACCAATACCAATATTATTACTTGTTTTATTGATTTTCTCTTGCAAAGAAACTAGAATTAAGGAATTGCCTATAACCGAAGAAAGTAAAAGTAACATTCATAAAACAACCCTTAAAGATTCATTAATTTTTCCTGGAGAAAACCATTTTAAATCGTTACGGCAAGTAACATTTGGGGGTGATAATGCAGAGGCATATTGGAGTTTTGACGATGCGCAATTAATCTTTCAATCCAATAATAAAAAATGGGGCTTAGAATGCGACCAAATGTTTTTAATGAATGCAGACGAAACGTTCAAAAACGACCGTAAACCCCCGATGATAAGCACGGGTATGGGGCGAACTACTTGCGCCTATTTTCTTCCAGATAATAAAAGTTTTGTTTACGGATCTACACATTTAGCTAATAAAGATTGTCCAGAAGTGCCCCTCCGAAAAAATGGAAGGTATGTATGGCCTGTTTACGATAGCTTCGACATATTTGTTGCAGATTTAGAAGGGACCATAACAGGGCAACTTACAAACGAACCTGGTTATGATGCAGAGGCAACTGTTTCTCCAAAGGGAGATAAAATAGTTTTTACCTCTACCAGAAGTGGAGACCTGGAGCTGTATACAATGAATATTGATGGGAGTAATGTTCAACAAATTACGGACGAATTGGGCTATGATGGTGGGGCTTTCTTTTCACCTGATGGAACTAAATTAATATTTCGTTCCTCGAGACCAAAGACTGAAGAAGAAATATCAAAGTACAAAGGGTTACTTGCAGAGGGTCTAGTAGAACCCACCAATATGGAACTCTATATCTGTGATGCTGATGGGAGTCATATGAAGCAACTGACCAATTTAGGAAACGCAAACTGGAGTCCTTTTTTTACACCTGACGGAAAAAAAATACTATTCTCGAGTAATTTCGAGGCTGAGAGAGGTTTTCCCTTTAATCTCTATATGATTGACATTGACGGAAAAAATTTAGAACGCATAACACATAGTGAGACTTTTGATGCGTTTCCAGTATTTTCAAACGATGGGAAATACTTGGTTTTTTCATCCAATAGGAATAATGGTGGAGGCCGAGACACCAATCTCTTTGTGGCTGAATGGCAAGACTAATTGCTTATTTTGAGCGTATAATTTAAAACCATAGGTTATATATTTATAATAATTTTTTGAAGTGTTAAAAAATTTATTCAAAAGAAATAGAACTACCCTGCTCTTAGTTTTTCTAGGTTTTTTATTCTATGTAAAATTTGGTTATGATTTAAACCGAAATGACTTTATTGGACTCATCACCTTATTTGGAGCATTATTCTATATCACTTATAAAATTCTAGAAATTAATAAGGATCGGTTTTGGCCTATCGCTATTATCGGAATAATTTTTAGATTTATTTTTATAGCAAGCCTTCCAAACTTATCACAGGATTTTTATCGTTTTATTTGGGATGGAAGACTCCTTTTTAAAGGGGTTAGCCCGTATTTATTTACTCCCGAAAATTTTCTCAACGGAGACCACAAACCTCTCAATTTAATAATACATCAAGCAGAAGAATTGTATCACGGAATGGGACAATTAAATGCTGGACACTACAGTAATTATCCGCCAATTAATCAACTATGTTTTTTGTTAGCCGCTTTATTTTCTGGTAATAATATTTTGGGTTCTGTCATCGTTATGCGAGTTCTTATTATTCTTGCAGATATAGGCATTCTTTTCTACGGAAGAAAATTACTTTTAAAGTTAAATCTAAATCCAAATCAATTGTTTTGGTATTTTTTAAACCCTTTTATCATTATCGAATTAACTGGCAATCTTCATTTTGAAGGGGTGATGTTATTCTTCTTAGTTACTTCTATTTATTTACTACATTTAAAAAAATGGATTCAATCTGCTGTTTTGTTCGGTCTTGCTGTGTCAGTTAAGTTAATTCCATTGCTATTTCTCCCTTTATTTTATAAATGGTTTGCAACTAATTTCAATAAATATATTCAAAAACTCTTTTATTACTACCTCTTAATTATTGGTACGACACTACTTACATTTACTCCCTTTTTATCTTTTCTGTTTTTAAATAATTTTTTGGAAACACTCACTTTATGGTTTCAAGATTTTGAATTCAATGCGAGTATGTATTATATATTTCGTTGGATTGGATTTAAAATTGTAGGTTGGAATATGATCGCTACTATTGGTAAAATTCTCCCCTTATTGATCATCTTATCTATCTTATTATTGACATTTTTTAAGAAGAATAGATCTACACCGCAGCTTATGACCACCTTATTGTTTGGGGTTTCTATATATTTTGTATTTTCTACTACGGTACATCCTTGGTATATTGCTAGCCCATTACTACTCTCTGTATTTACAAAATATAAATTTGCAACAATTTGGAGTTTTTTTGTGATGTTAAGCTATGGAGCTTATAGTAGCGATATAACTACTGAAAATTTGTGGTTAGTAGCACTGGAATATATGGCGGTTATTGGATTTTTTGTTTGGGAAGTGAATAAATTTAGAAGAAAATCTTTGATTCGTTCAAACTCATAGTTGCCTTTTATTGGATTTAATAATCTAGCTAAAAATATTTTTATTTATTTTTATAACTATCAAAAAATCATATCATTAAAAATAAGTATCCTAAATTTTTGATTTTTAGTAGTATTGTACTGCTGCTCTTTATTATTTCATTAATTGGAATAAGCTATTATTTTGAACAACATAAAGGAGCACTCGCTACAAAAATAGAAAACATACTCAATGAGAAAAGTAAAGGGGAAATTCTTTTTGATTCAATATCAATAAGCTCACTAAAGAAATTTCCTGCAATTGAAGTAACAATTTTCAATCTTTCAATAAACGACTCTTTGTACGAAAAGCATAAGATCAACTCGTTGTTTTTAAATGAATTTAGCGCTTCTTTATCGGTTGTTGATATCTGGAATGAAACATTAGAAATCAAATCTATTACAGCTAAAAGAGGCCATGTGTCAATTTTTACAAATGAAGATCAGTACAGCAACGCCTATGTTTTTGAAGCCAAATCTAAAAAAAGTAAAACCCCAACTAATCTTAATATTATTGATCATAACATTGACTTTTTAATGGAAGACATTGAGTTTAGTTTTATTGAAAAAATAAAAAATAAAAAAATAACAGCGCATTTAAATAACGTAGATTTTAGTCTAGACCTAAAGAAGGAAAGAATCTCAAAACTTCACCTTGATATTTTCATGAAAGAAATGGGGTTGAATTTAAAAAAAGGGACTTTTTTTAATAATACTCGTTGTGTGGGAAATTTTAAGCCGATTATCAATACCTCAGAAAAGCTCCTATTGATTCCTGATTTTTCAATGAAAATTGGAGAACAAAAGTTTGATATCTCAGCATTTATTAATTTTAAAAATAAAAAATTTAAATTTTCATTGTCTTCTGAAAAGACTGACTTCAAAAAAAGTATGGCATTACTGCCAAAAAATATTGCAGATAAGATAGCGATAATTCATATAAAAAATCCTTTTAAACTGACTGCTGATATTTCAGGGAAATTTGAACACAACGATAATACCTTGGTAAGCTTAAATTACGAAACTGTAAGTAATGAAGTTCTTTATAAAAAGGACCGTTTGAATTTTAAGGGGATAACCTTTAAAGGAAATACCAAAAACAGAGTGCATGAAGATAGTTCCATACCAGAAAATAAAAAAAATCTTACTCATACATTTAAGTACCTAAATGGTGTATACAACAATATTGCTTTTAAAATCAACGACCTTACCTTAACGAATGAGTTTTCAAAGCCCCTCTATTTAAATACTAATTATGAAGCTGAAGGGGAAATTAATGAGTTAAATACTATTATTAATAGCTCAGATTATAATTTTTCAGGAGGTGATTTTAAAATAGTTGGAAAATATAATGGTCGTATTAAGGATGTCTCAGACATTATAAACTCCTCTGAAGTAACTGTTAAAAGTAAGCGGTTAATTGTAAAAAGCAAACATGGCGCCGATCAATATAAGATTCCAAATTTAGAATTAAATATACATCAAAATAATGCCGAGATAAAAGAAATTATAGTTGACTTAGATTCCAAAGACAACCTTATTGTCAAAGGAGATATTGTAAACTTTGGTTCTTTATTTACTTCTAATTCAATTAACCAATCTTGTTATTCTGAAATAAATATTTCTTCTAATTATTTAAATTATCAATCCCTATTAAAAGCTTTTGGAGCACATGACAAAAAATCTAAAAGCAAAAACATTAGTAAAATCAAACAATCTATAAATACTCTGGGCAGTAAATTTAATCCAACTCTCTCGTTTAACTTAAAACAGTTAGATTTTTTTAATTTTTCCTTTAACGACATTTCCATCGATGCGCTTTATCAAGATCAACAACTTTTTATAAGCGAACTAAACGCAAATTATAAAGAAAGTACTACAAATGGTAAAATAAAAATCAATTTAAACCCCAAAAAAAATGAATTTGGCTTGGAAACATTGCCTATAGATTTAAATTTAAATGCAACTGGATTAATAGAAAATTGGGCAGAAATTTTAAATTACAATAAGTTTTTCTTTACGGATGCTCATTATAAATTAAGTGTTGACTTTAAAAATGAAGCAAGAAATCTAAGAGAATTTGTGAACAATGCTGAAATAAACTTTAATGTAAACAAAGGAACTTTACTTTATAAACCTGAAAATATAAATCTCCCTTTCAATAACATATCTATACGTTTAAAGGATAAAAAAACAATTTTAAATGATTTTGAGCTAAATCTAAGAGACAACGAAACAATTCGGTTGTATGGTGAAATTGATAATTTTATTGATATTTTTGATGAGTCAACTACCACAAAAAATGTAAGTTCATCTATTAATATTAGTTCAAATAATATTGATTTCAGCAATTTTATAGACGTTTTCAGTACTAAATTGAAAAAATCGAACCACAAGAATAATATCAAACTAATTTTGAAAGAATTGCATTCAAAATTTAAACCAACACTAACTTTAAATTTAAAAAAATTTAGCTACAAAAATATAGCTTTAAAAGATTTAAGTACAACTTTATTTTTTAATGATATTAATACATTAAACTTAAAAAACACCCATTGTCTATATTATGATAAAAAAATAGCTATCAATGCAAAAATTGATATGAGTAAAGATTTGATCACCCCTTTTAAGACAACTTTTAATATAACAGACTTTAGGATCGAAGATTTACTACATTCATTCAATAATTTCGGTTATCATCAGCTAGATGAACCCACCGAACTAAAAGGGATTATTGATTTCGATGCGGATATTGAAGGGATTATGAATGACTCAGATGGAATCAATTATAATTCTATCAAGGCTAAATTAACTTATGATATCAAAAAATTAGATATCAAAAACTTTCAACCTATAATAGATGCAGGAAAAATAGTTTTTAGTAAAAAAAGGTTGGATCTAATTAAATTTGCGGACATCAATAGTAGCCTTGTTTTAAAAAATAATGTCATTACTATTCCATTAACAAATATACAATCAACAGCTTTTGATTTTTTTATAGAGGGAGATCTTGCTAAAACTTCTTCCACAGATTTATGGATTTCAATACCCTTGTCTAATTTCAAAAAAAGAGATTTAACAAAAGTTCCTAGCACAAAATCTTTTAACGAAGCTGGCAGAAAAATATATTTAGAAGTTCGATCTAAAGAAGAACATGGTTTGGGTTATAAAATACATTTAAGTGAAAAAAAGAATAAAAACTCGTCCAAGAATTAAGCCAAAATTTTTTTACAGATCTCTTAAACCATACTATTTTTTTTAAGTTTTAAAATCAACGTATTAAGAATTTAAAACTGATCTTTTCAATTTATTAAAATCACTTTAATAATTAACAAAAATACTTATTTAGTAAGTTCTTATTTTTTTAAGATTTTGTTTAATAATTTTGTTAATAGTTTGTTAAAATTTTGCATTTTTTTTAATTTTTATATGTTATATTGCTGAAAACAACAACTTTAACATTATGAAAAACAATTTAAAAAAGGTTTTAGACCTTCCAAAAACAATTAACGGTAAACTACCAATGAATAATTTTAATTCAATGGTTGAGGACTCAGAACAAAACATTGCAAAATGGACAGGTACTTTTTACACCGTTGCTGCATTTGTTATTTTAATTAGCTCATTACTTTATGTTCTTTCTCCTATTTGGAGTGGTGGAATGGGTGAAGGTATTGGAATTTTAAGCACGGTACTTTCAATGATTATTTGGGTGTATGCTGCATTTCCTATCGCACAGGTTGTAAGATCTACAGGAGATAGCTTGGCTGAATCCAAAAGTGGTATAGTAGATTTTATATTTAGAGACTTAGCAATTGCTAATATTAAGCTAATAGGCTATGTTGCAACATTAGTTGCTTTATTCGGTGCAATCTGTATGACCCTAAATTGGGCCACTACGCTTAGTATTTCAGAAAGTTTTATGACCAACTGGACAGCTAATGTTGATTATGCCTACACGCTTCCAATGGCAGCCGTAGCAGCTTTAACAGAAATGCTACACCTTGAATTTATTGGCGGTATTTTTGCTGATTGGTCAAATTGGAATCCAACATCTAATGCTGGTGAAGCTTGGACTACAAATGGCTTTTATGCTGTGTTATGGCAATATGTTGGAGTCGTTGCTATTTTAGCAAAATTATATGTTTCTTTAGCTATATATTATTTCTTTTATGGAATTATAAGCAGTTTAGTTAAATGGATAAAAAGTCCATATTTACCTTTTAGAACAAGCTAAATTCATAAAATATTAATTTTAAAAAGGCATGATTAATTAAAATCATGCCTTTTTTAATTCTATTTTTTCTAAAGTTATCAACAATAATTTATTTTTTTGGCTTTAAATTTTTATTTGAAAGCAACATTCTTTTAATTTCATTAAGTTTCATTAGAGCTTCCACCGGAGTTAAAATATTAATATCGATATCTAAAATATCGTCTCGTATTTCCTCCAAAAGCGGATCGTCTAAATTAAAAAAACTAAGTTGCATTTGATCTTTAGTCATCGTTTTCATTTCATTTGTGAGTTCTTTAGAAGAGTGAGATTTTTCTAATCTTTTTAATATTTTATTAGCTCTATCTAAAACCGTTTGAGGCATACCAGCCATTTTTGCAACATGAATACCAAAGCTATGATGCGAACCTCCTGGCACCAATTTTCTTAAAAATAGAACTGTATCTTTCAGCTCTTTTACAGAAACATTATAGTTTTTTACTCTATCAAATGTTTCGGTCATTTCGTTTAATTCATGATAGTGTGTAGCAAATAATGTTTTTGCTCGGGAAGGATGTTCATGTAAATACTCACTAATTGCCCAAGCGATAGAAATCCCATCATAAGTACTGGTACCTCGACCAATTTCATCTAACAAAACCAAGCTTCGCTCAGAAATATTATTTAAAATACTTGCAGCTTCGTTCATTTCCACCATAAATGTTGATTCTCCCATCGAAATATTATCACTAGCACCCACCCTTGTGAATATTTTGTCAACCACTCCTAGCCGAGCTTCTTTTGCAGGCACAAAACACCCTATTTGAGCTAATAATACAATCAATGCTGTTTGCCTCAAAATTGCAGATTTACCACTCATATTAGGACCGGTAATCATTATAATTTGCTGCATCTCTCTATCTAAATAGACATCATTAGCTATAAAAGATTGATCGGCAGAAAGTTGTTTTTCTATTACTGGATGTCTTCCTTCTTTTATATCAATTTCAAAAGAGTCATCAATTAATGGACGAGTATAGTTTGCCTCGATTGCTAAAGAAGCGAACGAGCACAAGCAATCCAATTCTCCAATTAATCGAGCGTTTTGTTGCACTTGGTTAATAAATTGTAATATCCATTCTATTAGTTTGCTAAAAATCTCTGATTCTAGAAAAGCAATTTTTTCTTCGGCACTTAATATTTTTATTTCATATTCTTTTAATTCTTCGGTAATATACCGTTCTGCATTCACTAATGTTTGTTTTCGAATCCACTCTCCAGGGACTTTATCTTTATGTGTATTTCTAACCTCTATATAATACCCAAACACATTGTTGGAAGCAATTTTTAGAGAGTTGATCCCTGTTCGCTCCGTTTCTCTTTCCAACATTTCATTTAAATAATCTTTTCCTCCTTTTGCGATAGATCTTAGCTCATCAAGCTCCTCTGAAACTCCCTTAGCAATGGCATTCCCTTTTTGTATCAATACAGGGGCATCCTCATTCAAAGTGTTGGTAATTTTCTCTCTAAGTATTTTGCAATCTTGTAAGTTTTTACCAATAGTCTTGATCGCATTATTTTTAGCATTTTCTGATTCTTTTTTGATTGGAAGAATCGCTTCTAGAGAATTTTTTAGTTGAACCACTTCTCTAGGGCTTACTTTTCCAGTAGCTACTTTTGAGATTAAGCGTTCTATATCGCCAATACATTTAATATTGGTTTGAATAGCTGTAAGGACCGGTTGTTTTTTTATCAAATAACTTACAACCTCATGCCTATTTGTAATTTTATCTATCTTCTTTAGAGGTAAAGCAACCCATCGTTTTAATAGCCTTCCTCCCATTGGAGATATCGTTTTATCGATAACATCTAATAATGTGACTGCATTTTGAGATGAGGCATGGTAAAGTTCAAGATTACCAATCGTAAATCGATCCATCCAAACATATTCATTCTCCGCAATCCGAGCTATTTTAGCAATGTGCTGCAACTTATGATGTCTAGTTTCTGACAAATAATGTAAAGCCGCGCCAGCAGCGATAATTCCTGACGATAAACGTTCCACTCCAAATCCTTTTAACGAAGTGGTATTGAATTGTTTATTTAAAGCTTCTTCAGCATAATCGCTCTGAAAAACCCAGTCCTCTAAATGAAAAACATGGTGGTGTGCTCCAAAAATTTCTGCAAATAGTTTTCTTTTTTGTTTCGAAAAAAGAATCTCAGATGGTTTAAAGTTTTGGATTAACTTATCGATATAATCAGAATTTCCTTGAGAAATTAAAAATTCTCCTGTAGAAACATCTAAAAAAGAAATTCCAATTTCATCTTTATTTTTTTTAGTACTATTGAAATGGATCGCTGCTAAAAAATTATTTGATTTAGATTTTAGGATATCATCGTTTAAAGCCACCCCTGGAGTTACTAATTCAGTAACTCCTCTTTTTACAATCTTTTTGGTTTGCTTTGGATCTTCTAATTGATCACAGATGGCGACTCGACAACCCGCCATAACTAATTTTGGCAAATAGGTGTTTAAGGAATGATGGGGGAATCCTGCTAGTTCTATTTTTTCGCCATCACCACCATTATTCCGCGCCGTTAACGTAATGTTTAATATACCTGCAGAACGTATGGCATCTTCTCCAAAGGTTTCGTAAAAATCGCCCACTCTAAATAACAATAATGCATCAGGATGCTTAGCTTTTATGCTATTGTATTGTTTCATTAAAGGAGTTTCTTTTTTTGCCATAAATTGGATAGATAATAAGCTAAAGTAAAGAAATCTTATTTTATTTGAAACGCTTTATGATTGAATTCATTTCTTTTATCAACAATATTTCTATTAAATAATTCCAATTATGTAGGATATAAAATTATTTTTGTGTCATGAAGAATCGAAAATTAAAAAATAGCGAACTAAATAGAATAAACAATACCGAATTTAAATCTTCAAAAAAAACCCCTTTAATTGTTATTCTAGACAACATTAGAAGTCTGAATAATATCGGTTCCGTTTTTCGTACTTCAGACGCGTTTTTAATTGAAAAAATCTACCTCTGTGGTATCACTGCAAAACCACCTCATAAAGATATTCATAAAACTGCTTTAGGTGCTACTGATAGCGTTGAATGGGAACATGTTGACGACACTTTAGCTTTGATTCATCAATTAAAATCTGAGGGTACAACTGTTGTAAGTATTGAACAAGCTGAGGAATCCGTATCGCTTGAAGGGTTTAAGACTAAACCCAACACTACCTATGCTATTATTTTTGGAAACGAAGTAAAAGGAGTTGCACAGGAAGTTGTTTCTGCGAGCGATTATATCGTTGAGATTCCTCAATACGGCACGAAACATTCACTGAATATTTCAGTAAGTTGTGGTCTTGTTATTTGGGATTTATTTGTGAAATTAAAAGCCTAAAGTTTTATTGAGCTAACTGGCTATTTCTTTTAAAATAGATAGGTAATCTTCTCTATTATTTACAAAGTCTAAATTTGATATATCAATAATTTTAATTTTATCTGAAGCTTGGCTTCTAATAAACTCGATATAACCTTCATTTATTTTTTGTAAATAATTCGCTTCTATTTCTTGCTCAAAATCACGCCCTCTTTTTTTTATATTCTCTAATAATCGTTCGGTATTTTGATATAAATAAATATATAAATCAGGATTTGGAAGTTCTTTATGCATCATATAAAATAATTTTTTATAGAGCGTATATTCCTCTTCTTGAAGCGTTATTTTTGCAAATATTAACGACTTGTAACCATCATAATCCCCAATAACATTCTCTTTAAATAAATCATATTGTGTTAAATCGTCCAAAAGTTGTTGATATCGATCTGCTAAAAAAGACATCTCCAAAGGAAAAGCAAATCGGGTTGGATCTTTATAAAATTTAGGTAAAAAAGGATTTTCTTTAAATCGCTCTAAAATTAATTTAGCATTAAAATCTTTAGCCATTTTCATGGCCAAACTTGTTTTCCCTGCCCCTATATTTCCTTCAATAGCTAGGTATCTAAAGGCAGATATATTAAAATCTTCAATAGGGTTTTTTAATGGTTCCGACACTTCTATAATAGCATCGACATCATTTGTTTCCTCCCATAAGAGATCCATACGTTTATTTAATTCTGGATGTACAAAATCTGGAGCAATACATTTAAATGGCTCTAGAATAAAGTTACGATTTGGAATTTCTGGATGCGGTATTGTTAAATTTTCTGAACATATAAGCTGGTCACCAAAAAACAAGATATCAATATCGAT
>ERZ1048872.938-NODE-938-length-27436-cov-9.415434_pt1 | contig 27436 bp, 23 predicted proteins | sample MGYA00383100_ERZ1048872 | MGnify/ENA primary metagenome ERZ1048872 (study PRJEB29581, sample SAMEA5548370) | metagenome | biome: marine; feature: coastal; material: water | depth 50 m | study: Short-term variability in the microbial, nano- and picoplankton...
ACTGGATCTACTGATAAGTTTTCTGCTGTTAAAGCATCATGTGAACGGCGCATGCCACGTCTTGAACGAGACTTCTTGCTTTTTTGAACTGCCATGAGTTACTCCTAAATCGGTTATTAGTTAAATTGCTAAATGCGGCTTAACTATTTGAGTTGTTTTAATACGTCAAATGGATTCGGCTTCTCAAGCTCTTCTGGCAATTCACCCCAAACACTATCTGCATCTGCAGAACAGTCTTCGATGTCATGCCGTGGAATTAATGGAATCATGAGTATTAACTCTTCCTCCACTAGCTCTCGCAAGTTTACTTCACCATCTTCATTTAATTCTATTACATCATAATATGATGGAATATTTATCGCGGCTTCTTCATTTTTCGCTGGACTAAAAGTAAAATCTACTTTCAGTTCAGTATCAAAAAATTCATTACACCGCTGACAAGTTAATGCAACTAATGCCGATGCTGTACCTGACATTACTGTCAAACCACGTTCATCCACATCAAACTTAACACTAACTTGAACATGCTCGCTACGCATTTCGCTAACAGCAAGCAGCCTAGTCATTTCCGATACTTTAAACACACCTTCGCACACAAGTCTACGTTGTGCACTTCGAGTTGGACTAATTGTTATCGGAAGCTTAAGATTCTGCATAAGTCGCGCATAATAATGCCCCTAAGGGCAAGTGTCAAAAGAAAATTAGCTTATTTCGTTTAAAATCTAAAGATTGACCCAATAATAGCAGGTATATAATAATTTTTGCTCAATTGTTCATCAAAACCGAACAAATAATCCACTTTTAAGGGAACACTATGAAAACCTTAGTTTTAGGCTCCACCTCTCCTTTTCGTAAAAGCATTTTAGAAAAACTTAATTTACCCTTTGAATGTGCCAAGCCAAATATTGATGAAATAGCTTTAGCAGATGAAACACCTCAAGCTTTAGTTGAGCGTCTGGCGATTGAAAAAGCAAAAGCTGTTGCCGGTAAGTTTACTAATGCGCTTATTATCGGCTCAGATCAAGTCGCTGTATGTGAAGGTGAAATTTTAGGTAAACCCCATACTTTTGATAATGGTGTTACCCAGCTAACTAAATTTAGTAATAAAGCGGTCACCTTTTATACGGGGTTATGCGTATTTGATAGCTCAAACAAGACAGTGAAATCATTAGTAGAGCCATTTACCGTGCATTTTAATGAACTCTCACAAACAGAAATAATAAACTATTTAAAAGCCGAGCAACCTTATAACTGTGCCGGTAGCTTTAAAAGTGAAGGCTTAGGTATTTGCTTATTTGAGAAACTTGAGGGTGAAGATCCTAACACCCTCATCGGTTTACCATTGATTAGGTTAGTTGCACTGTTAAAACAACATGGACTTGATGTGTTAGCCGAGCAATAACTGATGCAATTCACTTAACGAGTCAACGACTCTTTTGGGGCTGTACTGTTCAAGGACTTGCTTATCATGCACACCAAAGGTTACACCAATGCTATCAACACCCGCATTTTGTGCCATTTTTAAATCGTGGCTAGTATCACCAATCATTATTGCCTCATGTGGGGCAATATCTAACTCAGTTAAAATACTATGCAGCATTTGTGGATCTGGTTTTGATCGCATTTCTCCAGCACAGCGTGTGGTATGAAAAAAGTGACTTGTTTCGCTAACGTCTAACACTCTATTAAGCCCTTCTCTCCCTTTACCTGTTGCCACGGCCAACAGTTTATTTTCTTGTTTTAACTGTGAAAGTAAATTAATGGCATGTTCAAATAAAGGTGTTGGTGTGTTATCACCTTCAAGGTACTGATGTTTATATTGCAATCGCATTATATCTATTTGCTCATCAGTAATACCCGTAAACAAGGTTTGTAACGCTTCTGGAATACTTAAACCAATAATTTGTTTCACTTCATCATTTGACGGAATTGACAAACCAACAATTTGAGCCGCTGATTGCATGCATGAAACAATACGATCAACCGAATCCATTAAGGTACCATCCCAATCAAAAATAACTAACTTATAATGTTGCATACTTCTCTTCTACTTTTTTGTAATGAGTTATACCCGTTGATATAACTACTCTTTCACTAATTTAGTGAGTAATTTTTCTAAACTTGGCTCAAGCGGCGCTTCAATTTTTATACGCTCTTCGGTTTTAGGGTGAGTAAACTCAATACTTGCCGCATGTAAAAACAAGCGTTTTAAACCTTTACTTTTCATCTGTGCATCAAAATCTTCATGACCATACTTAGCATCCAAGGCAATAGAATGACCACTTACTTGACAATGCACGCGTATTTGATGGGTTCTTCCGGTGACGGGAAATGCACGAACTAAGGTTGCCCCTCGGTAGCGTTCAAGTACTTTATAACGTGTTTCTGACTCTTTGCCATTGATATTGTCAACTACCACCACCCGCTCACCTGATTTAAGATCATTTTTCTTTAATCCTTCGGTAACACGCGTCAATTTAGTAGGCCAATGGCCTTTCACCAAAGCATGGTAAAATTTTTGTACTTTTTTATTACGTAATTGTTCATGTAAATTACGTAATGCCGAGCGCTTTTTAGCAACCACTAAACAGCCGGAAGTATCTCTATCTAATCGATGTACCAATTCCAACATACGCGCATCAGGACGTAAGGCTCTAAGCGCTTCAATTAAACCAAAGCTTAAACCGCTACCGCCATGTACAGCCATACCAGAAGGTTTATTAATGACGATTAATCGGTCATCTTCAAATAATATTTGCTTTTCAAGGTTAGCAACAATGTTTAAACCCGTAGAAACATTATCAGTTTTCTCCGAAACGCGAATGGGAGCAATACGTAGTACATCGTCAACCGCTAATTTATACACTGGCTTGATACGCTTTTTATTTACTCTAATTTCGCCTTTACGCATTAAACGATACAAATGACTTTTAGGCACTCCCTTTAAGGTTCTTAGCAAAAAATTATCAATTCGTTGACCGGCATCTTCTGTATCAATGGTAATAAAACGAACTTTAGGTTTATCATCTCCCTGTTCCAGCGTTTGATTTGGTTTTTGTGATGGCGTTTTTTGGGACATTACTAATATGCTTTTAGGTTCAATACGTTAATGACGGCCAGTTTAACACATTTTTTTTATCGCTTTTCACCATTTAAGGCGTTTTTTTATTGGCTTATCAAGCTATATAGTGGGATAATAAAGCGTTAGTGCTTGAATTTTAACTAGCTAAGCTAATCAAACACTAATATATGAAGCTTTACAGAGAGACGTAAGAGGCAAACTGCGGCCACATTAATGTGCATTAACTAAGTTTACTTGTTTTGGTTATGACAAAAACCAAATCAATTTATCTTAGTCCTTTATAGTGACACATTATAGGTATGACCTATTGCAACATTTAACGCGTGTAACTTGTTAAAAATAGCATAAACAGTTTTATCATCATCGTGATACTAGCCCTACTCCATAAAGCAATTTTATTAAATTATTTGGTAAAACTCATTTGACCTTCTTTTTGATTGTCAAATAGCAATTTAACTTAGCAAAGTAAGACGTAAAAAATATCGTCGGCTAAGGATTTATAGCTAATATTTAGCTTTACCAAAGCGCAGCACACAAGCTGGGCACATAAAGAAATAAATTACACTGTTCACTAAGTTCAATAAACGAGGTGAGCACATTATTGAATCGACAATCAGAATTTAGAACAGCTTAATCTGGTACAATGACAGATTAATCAATGACATCCGTGAGGCTGACAAATCGCTGTTATCAAAAAAACAGATTGCTTTATGTGTAAAGCAAATGGTGTGTTGTGACTAAAAATGAGTCACACAAACTATGAAACGTATGTTAATTAACGCTACCCAATCGGAAGAATTGCGCGTAGCTCTTGTTGATGGACAAAAACTTTATGATTTAGATATCGAAAGTCCTGGCCACGAACAAAAAAAATCAAATATCTATAAAGCTAAAATCACTCGTATTGAACCTTCTCTAGAAGCTGCTTTTGTTGACTACGGCGCCGATCGCCATGGTTTCTTACCAATGAAAGAAATCGCCCGTGAATATTTCCCTAGTGGCTATAGTTTTAAAGGCCGCCCAAATATAAAAGAAGTATTACGCGAAGGCCAAGAAGTTATTGTACAAATTGATAAAGAAGAACGTGGTCAAAAAGGCGCAGCGTTAACTACCTTTATCAGCCTTGCCGGTAGCTATTTAGTATTGATGCCAAACAACCCTCGAGCAGGCGGTATTTCTCGTCGCATAGAAGGTGATGAACGTACCGAATTAAAAGCCTCTCTTAGTAAACTAGACCTACCCAAAGGTATGGGTTTAATCGTTCGCACAGCCGGTGTTGGTAAAGCTTACGAAGAATTAGAATGGGATTTAAGTGTATTATTACACCACTGGAAAGCTATTAGTGATGCAGCAGCAAGTCGCCCAGCGCCATTTTTAATACACCAAGAAACCAACCTAATTTTACGTGCTATTCGTGACTATTTACGCCGTGATATCGGTGAAGTACTTATCGATCGCCCGAAAACATTTGAAAGTGTTAAAAAGCATATTGAAATCGTTCGTCCTGATTTTATCAGTAAAATCAAACTTTATAATAGTGATGTGCCTTTATTTACCCATTATCAAATTGAAACACAAATTGAAACAGCCTTCCAACGTGAAGTGCGCCTACCTTCTGGTGGTTCAATTGTTATTGACCCTACAGAAGCAATGACGTCTATTGATATCAACTCTGCTCGTGCTACTAAAGGCAGCGATATTGAAGAAACGGCGTTTAATACCAACTTAGAAGCCGCAGAAGAAATTGCTCGTCAATTACGATTACGTGATTTAGGTGGTTTGGTTGTTATTGATTTCATCGACATGACACCAGTTCGCCATCAACGTGAAGTTGAAAACCGTATGCGTGATTCAGTGCGTCAAGACAGAGCTCGTATTCAATTAGGTCGTATTTCTCGCTTTGGCTTGCTTGAAATGTCTCGTCAACGTTTACGCCCTTCTATTGGCGAAACTAGTCAAGGTGTTTGCCCACGCTGTAGCGGCACAGGTCAAGTACGCGGGGTTGAATCACTGGCTCTATCTGTACTTCGTTTAATGGAAGAAGAAGCCATTAAAGAAAATACTCAACATGTCCAAGCACAAGTGCCGGTTCCTGTTGCTACTTATTTATTGAATGAGAAACGTCGTTCGGTAATGCATATTGAAAAACATCACGGTGTTCGTGTGTTAATCATCCCTAACCCGCATATGGATACACCTCAATATGAAGTGTTACGCGTGAAGAAAGATGAAACTGTTGCCAGCGCAAGTTATGATATTTCGATTAAAGAAGCAGAGCTTGAAGAAGCTAAAATGCCTAAGTTTGATAAAGAAGCAGTGAAACGTGATGAGCCTTTAATTCAAGCCATGGGACAAGGTATGTCTGCACCTAAGGTAGCTCCAACTGCCGAAGTAGCAGGTGCTCCTGCTGAGAATAAAACACTTTCTGATGATAAACCAACTGGGTTCTTTGCTTGGTTAAAAGGTTTATTTACTTCACAAGAGGTTGTCGAAGAAGAGAAAGCTCTAGAAAGTAAGCCTAAGCAACAAGAAAAACGTGGTCAGCAACGTGGCCGTCAAGGTCAACGTCGTGGCAACTCACGTAACAATCGTGGTAACAAACGCCCAGATGAACGTGCTGATAATCGCAACGCTAAACCTACAGATAAGAGCAAAAAGCCACGTCAAAATAGAGATGAACGCGATGATGCTAAAAAGCAAAACACTAAAGCAAAAGGGCAAAACCGCAAACCTGAGCATGACAAAAACAAGCAAGTAGTTAAAGAAGAAGTTGTAGCTGAGCGTCGTCAACGTAGAACTAATCGAAAAAAGGTTCGTGTTAATATAAGCAAAGATGCGACTAATGAAGTGAAAAACGTTGAGATATTAGAAAATACGGCTGAAAAAGTTGCTGCGGAAAAATCGATTGCTGAAGTAGCAGTTCAAGATACTGTCGTTAGTACGGATTCAGAAAAACGCGAAGAGCGCCCGAGAAATCGACGCACTCCTAGACATTTGCGATCTAACGGTCAACGAAAGCGCCGTGAGAAGAGCACGGTTCAATCGAATGAGCATGCAGTTGAAACAACAGATGACGCTATTGAAGCCCGTTACCCTGAAACGGAGAAACAGGTACAAATAGACGCCTCTGAAAGTAATCAAACTAACACTGTTGAAGCTAAAGTTGTGAAAGAGATTCAACAAGACTTGCCTTTTGTTGACGTTGAAACTGAAGTTGAGAGTAATGCTCCACAAGAGCCAAATCCGGCACAAGAAACTGTACCTAAAGCAGAAGCGGCTCCTGAAGTAGCAGTAGACGCAACGCCTGTTAGTGAAGAAGTACAAACATCGACTGAACAGGCAAATGACGCAATTAGTGAAAATACTGAGCTAGTTGAAAAATCAGAAGCTATTGCAGATGAAGAGCATCCACAAGAGTCTGAAGCTACTACGGATGTTAAAGATGAAGCAACTAGCGCCGCTGAAGGTGCAGCAACTACAGAAGTTAATGACGAAGCAAAAACACCAGCAGAAGAACAACCTGTTAGTGAAGAAGTTCAAGTAGCTGAAAAAGCACAGGTCAAAAAAGTTAAAGTCACTGCAGTGAAAAAATCAGCGCCAAAAGATAAAAAGTTAGCTAGACAAGTCAAAAAAGCAAATCGTTTATCTGGGCGAGCAACTTCACCTATGACTAAAACTGAAACAATAACCACAATCAATGATATTCCAACGAGCTCTATGGCCAGTGAAGATCGTTTCGTGCATCCAGTTTCAGGGCGTTCAGCTATTACAGCAGATGTAATTAGTCGCAGTTCAGCTGAGCCTACTAAGCCAATTTAGTTTCTAAATAGAGACTAATAAAGCCAGTTGTTATCGCTAACAACTGGCTTTTTTTATACCCTGTAAACAAGCGTTAATCTGTTCAATGGTATTATCCGGACTAGGGGTTATGCTGCTAGTCCTGAACAAAAAAAACCAGTGAATTATTACTAACTCACTGGTTTTTTTAAGACTTTAAGAATAAGCTATTTTACGTGAGCTAATGCTTCATTGGCTAACTTAGTAATTTGGCCCCAGTCTTTATTCTCAACTATTTTACTTGAAACCAACCAAGAGCCACCACAACAAGCAACATTAGGTAAAGCTAAGTAATCACGAACGTTATTTAAGTTGATGCCACCAGTTGGGCAAAACTTAATATCAGGAAAAGGACCACCGATAGATTTAATCGCATTAACGCCACCAGATGCCTCTGCAGGGAAGAACTTCAAATGATCATAACCAAAATCTGATGCATCCATTAGTTCTGAAATAGAAGAAATCCCCGGTATCAAGGCAATATCACCTTCATTACCCGCTTGCAATAAATCTTTCGTTAACCCTGGACTTATGGCGAATTTCGCCCCCGCATCTAAAGATTGCTGTAATTGTTGACGGTTTGTCACTGTGCCTGAGCCAACAATTGCTTCAGGAAGCTCTTTAGCTATAGTGCTTATTACATCAAGTGCTGCAGGTGTTCGCAAAGTCACTTCTAATACTCTTACATCAGCAGCAAGTAATGCTTCAGCAATTGGCAAGGCATCTTCAACTTTGTTTATCACTAATACAGGTACGATTGGACCCATAGCGAAAAGATCCTTTGGCATAATTTGCCAATTTTTTAATACTGTCATAAATCCTCTGTTTTCCTTGGCATCAACTGCTTGTTGATGCTTTTAATTTTTTATTGCGTATGCATTTGTTTATTTACAAGCTTGTTATTCGTCAAAAAGCGAACATGCACCAGTTTCTGCTGAGCTTAAGTTACGGCGCATGAAACCAAAGATTTCACGTCCCATCCCCTGATGATGACCATTTACCTGAAATTGAGCATTATCTCGAGCTGCTAATTCTTGTTCATCAACCAATAATGTTAATTCACCTGTTTCACCGTCAAGGTTAATCATATCGCCAGTTTTTACTTTTGAGATTAAGCCACCATCTAAGGCTTCAGGACATAAGTGAATTGCCGCAGGCACTTTGCCTGAAGCTCCTGACATTCGACCATCAGTGACTAAAGCAACTTTAAAGCCTTTATCTTGTAGTACACCAAGTGGCGGTGTTAGTTTATGCAATTCAGGCATACCCCGAGCTTTAGGGCCTTGAAAGCGAACTACCGCAACAAAGTCTTTCTCAAGCTCACCTGCATCAAATGCTGCTTGTAATTCATGTTGATCTTCAAAGACAACAGCTGGGGCTTTGATCACATAGCTTCCATCACGTAAAGATGAGGTTTTTAACACTGAAGTGCCTAAGTTACCCTTAAGTGTTTTTAAACCACCATCTGCTTTAAATGGTTGAGCTACAGTGGCAATAACATCTTTATCCCCTGATTCATTGACACCATCAACCCACTTAAGTTGGCCGTTATCCAAAACGGGGGTTTGTGTATAGCGTGTTAAACCACGGCCACAAATAGTTTCAACATCTTCATGTAATAAACCTGCAGCAATTAATTCTTTAAACAATAGTGCCATGCCACCCGCTTCTTGGAAGTGATTAATATCGGCCTGACCGTTAGGGTATATTTTAGTGATCAGCGGCACAGAATGTGATAAGTCATTAAAATCTTGGAAATTAATGATAATACCTGCTGCACGAGCAAAGGCAATAATGTGCATGGTTAAGTTGGTTGAACCACCCGTTGCTAATAGCCCAACGATAGCGTTAACGATTGAACGCTCATCAATCATTTCACCAATCGGCATATAGTTACCTGATTGCTGAGTTAAGCGTGTCACCTGACGTGCAGCCGCTTTGGTTAACTCTTCACGTAACGGTGTATTGGGCGGAACAAAAGAGGCACCAGGAAGGTGTAACCCCATGACTTCAACCACTAATTGATTTGAGTTAGCAGTACCAAAGAAGGTACAAGTACCTGCAGCGTGATACGAGGCAGATTCAGCTTCTAATAATGCCGCCTCATCAACTTCACCTTTTGCAAACTGTTGACGAACACGGGCTTTTTCTTTATTTGGTATACCTGAAGGCATAGGCCCTGCGGGTATAAAGACTGTCGGCAAATGTCCGAAAGTCATGCTCGCAATTAATAAACCCGGCACAATTTTGTCACATATGCCTAACATTAATGAGCCATCAAACATATTGTGAGATAAACCAACCGCCGTTGCCATGGCAATAACATCACGGCTCATTAAGCTTAAATCCATACCCGGTTGACCTTGGGTTACACCATCACACATAGCAGGTACACCACCAGCAAACTGTGCTATACCACCTGTTTCTTTAACCGCTTCTTTAATAATATCAGGATAAGTTTGGTAAGGTTGATGAGCGCTAAGCATATCGTTATAAGCTGAAACAATAGCAATATCAGAGTGATTTAATCCTTTGATTGCTTGTTTGTCTTCTTTATCGCAAGCAGCAAAACCATGAGCTAAATTACCACACGATAGGCTTGCGCGGTGCACTGTAGTGGACTTTGCCGCAGCTATTTTTGTCAAATACTCACTTCGTGTGGTAGCACTACGAGCGATAATACGTTCAGTAATTTCTACTATTTCTGCTTTCATTTGTATTGTCATTGGTCTACTTCTTATTGATTATCTATTACTAAGCTAATGCTTATTGCAAGTAAGGGCGTAACTTACTCAGTGTTATTTGCTCAAATGATTTACTCAGCCCAATACACTTGGGTATTAATGTCATCATTTTGTAAAAAAGCACGAATGGGCATTTCAAACATATCAACACTACTAAGTGCCTTATCTAGCACTTGTTTTTTGCTGTCACCACAGATATGTAAAAAAGTATTTTTACTGTCACTTAAAGCGGCAAAGCTAAAGGTGATACGTTGATGAGGAGCGGTAGTAGGTTCAACTTTCATCAAAGCCTCAGCGGTATTTGTGTCTAACCCTTGCTCTATTTGTTTACTACAAGGGAACAATGATGCCGTATGACCATCTTCACCCATGCCTAAAATAAGGACATCTAAAGGTAATAAAGAGTTATTAGCAGCCAAATTAAGATCGACTAGCGTTTCATCACATAAATTTTCACCTTGTTTAAGGTGGAAGAATTTAGCGGCAGAGGCTTTATTCTGTAATAAATTTTCATGCACCAAACGGGTATTACTGTCGCTGCTGTTAATATCGACCCAGCGCTCATCCGCTAAGGTGATAGTCACTCTTTTCCAATCTAAGTCTTTTTCTGATAAGGCTTTAAAAAAGCCTTTCGGCGTTGAGCCCCCCGACACAGCAATGCTAGCTTTTCCTTTTAAGGTAATAGCAGATTGTAATATCGAGCTAACTTGCTCAGCCAAAGCACTATCAAGCTGTTCACGGCTAGAGAAATCATTTAAATGGTACATAGCTACTCCACCCACTGGCGATCATCACGAGCGATTAAAGAAATGGAAGAAACGGGTCCCCATGAACCTGCAGCATAGGGCTTAGGCGCTTCATTAGTTGCTTGCCATGCATCGATAATGCTATCAGCCCACGTCCATGCAGCTTCTACTTCATCTCGGCTAACAAACAAAGATTGATTGCCGTTAAGCACTTCTAGCATTAAACGCTCGTATGCATCGACAACACGTTGGTTGTCGTAAGTTTCAGAAAAACTTAAATCAAGTTTATTTTCTTGAATGTGCATTTGTGAGGCTATGCCTGGAATTTTATTCATCATTTGCAATTCCACCCCTTCATCAGGCTGCAAACGAATAGTTAATTTGTTAGCGGGTAAATCACTGTAACTATCTTTAAAAATATTGTGAGGTTGTGCTTTAAAATGTACAACAATTTCACTGTGCTTTGCTGGCATACGTTTACCAGTACGTAAATAGAAAGGCACACCTGACCAGCGCCAGTTATCAATTTCGGCTTTTATTGCGACAAAAGTTTCTGTAGTGCTGTTAGTGTTTGCGCCCTCTTCATTTAGATATCCAGGTACTTCAAGGCCACTTAAGAAACCATCTGTATATTGGCCTCTGACCGTTTTTTCTTTAACATTAGTGCGATCTATTGGGCAAAGGGCTTTAACCGCTTTTAATTTTTCAGCGCGGATACTTTCAGCACTTAAATCAGCGGGTGGCTCCATGGCTAATAAGGATAAAATTTGAAGCAAGTGATTTTGGATCATATCGCGCATTTGACCGGCTTCATCATAAAAACCCCAACGCCCCTCTATTCCAACGCTTTCAGCGACAGTAATTTGTACATGATCTATACTATTTCTATCCCAGTTAGTGGTAAATAAAGAGTTAGCAAAACGCAATACCAGCAAGTTCAGCACTGTCTCTTTACCTAGGTAGTGGTCAATACGATAAATTTGATTTTCATTGAAAAAACGCGACACTTGGTTATTAATCACTTTTGATGACTCTAAACAGTGACCAATTGGTTTTTCCATCACTACACGATCAACGTCAGTAATTAAACTTGCATGATTAAGACCATCACAAATATCACCATAAATAGCTGGCGAGGTTGAGAAGTAATATACTCGAGTGCTATTACCTGAAGTTAATGTTGTCGCTAAATTTTCATAAGCCTTAGCATCTTTCATATCAAGCTGTTGATATAACAACCGTGCGGTAAATCGAGCAAGAATTTCTTTATCAAGCCCTTCTTTGACAAAGTTATTAAGGTTTTCTAACACTATGGCCTTAAACTCTTCTAGCGTATGAGTTGGACGAGCAACACCCACTATATGGCTATCAGGGTTAATTAAACCGCAAACTTCTAACTGATATAAGGCCGGCAAAAGTTTACGGCGTGACAAGTCGCCTAATGCTCCAAAAATAACGATTTCGCTCGCTGACTGACAATCTATTTTATTCATAAAAACTCTCTAATCTTATGGCTGTTCTCATTGCTAGCAGGTAAAAACTAAAGCTAGACTTGATAAAAAACTGCTCTTAATAATTTTCGGTTAAAAAGCAACATAATTGTAACTAAACTACATATACCCCTAATTTAGCGCTTGAAAGTTCATCAGTAAAGAACTTTTTGTAATTTTACTACATTATTATTGATTTGAAGCTTAAAGCCTCTAAAATAGATAGCTATCGCTTAAATATAAAAATTCAAATAAGCTATAGTTAGTTTTTTATTACAAAAATGCTGAAACAAGCCTTGTTTATTTATTAAACATTTGCAAATTTTATGCTTTTTGTATTATATTAGTGACAATTATGAAATAAAATTTCATTTTACCTGTTACTTAAAAAGAAAATAAATTACAGTAAATCGTAGTAGTTAAAATACTCCTGTATTCATGGCTATCACTTTTTACTTACTGCCTACTTAAAACATGCCAACGCGAGTGGCTAATAAAAGCTGATCTAGGATCACAACATAATGAATATATTAGAAAAGATCTCCAATGAACTAGACACCTTAAGTAAGTCTGAGCGTAAAGTTGCTGAAGTTATTCTGTCATCGCCTAGTACAGTTATCCATTCAAGTATAGCTGCCCTTGCTAAGCAAGCGAATATAAGTGAACCGACAGTAAACCGCTTTTGTCGTCGCTTAGATACTAAAGGTTATCCTGATTTTAAATTGCATTTAGCGCAAAGCTTAGCTAATGGTACTCCCTATGTGAATCGACATGTTGATGAGAATGATAGTGCTGATGAGTACACTGCAAAAATATTTGAATCCACTATGGCGAGCCTTGAGCTTGCCCGTAAAAGTTTAGACCCATCCTTGATCAACCGCTCTGTTGATGTGTTAACACAAGCAAATAAAATCTCCTTTTTTGGTTTGGGTGCATCAGCTATTGTCGCCCACGATGCCCAAAATAAGTTTTTTCGCTTCAATGTGCCTGTGGTTTATTTTGATGACATATTAATGCAACGTATGAGTGCTATAAATAGTTGTCAAGGTGATGTTGTTATTGTTATCTCACATACAGGTAGAACAAAATCACTTGTTGAAGTAGCAAGTTTAGCCAAAGAAAATGACGCTACTGTCATTGGTATTACCACCACAGGAACCCCACTAGCAAAAGAATGTAGCATAGTGTTGTCTGTTGATGTTAGTGAAGATACTGACCTATACATGCCTATGTCATCACGCATTGCACAACTTGCATTGGTTGATGTTTTAGCAACAGGTTTCACCCTGCGCCGTGGAAGTAAATTTAGAGATAATTTAAAAAAAGTAAAAGATAGTTTAAGAAGCTCACGTTTTGATCGTAAAGATTAAGCATTAATGCCTAATTAACAAATAAAACACAATTTAACGCAAGAAATATTTAAAGAAATTATAAGGATTAAAATGCCTAGAAGAACGAAAATTGTTGCCACCTTAGGTCCAGCAACAGATGGTAAAGCCAAATTAAAAGCAGTACTTGCTGCTGGTGTTAACGTAGTTAGACTTAACTTTTCTCACGGTATACCACAGGACCATATCGACAGAGCTAATAATGTTCGTGAAACCGCAAAAGAGTTAGGTATTTACGTGGGTATTTTAGGTGATTTACAAGGCCCTAAAATTCGTGTTTCCACCTTTAAAGATGGTCCAATTAAACTCGCTATTGGTGATAAATTTGAACTTGATGCCACCTTAGAAAAAGGACAAGGCTGTCAAGAAAAAGTGGGCATTGACTATAAGCGTTTAGTACAAGATGTTAGTACTGGTGATATTTTGTTACTTGATGATGGACGTGTGCAATTAAAAGTACTTTCTAAATCAGACACGTCTGTTTTCACTGAAGTTACCGTTGGTGGTCCACTATCAAATAATAAAGGAATTAACCGTCAAGGTGGCGGCTTAACAGCACCAGCTCTAACAGCAAAAGACAAAGAAGATATAAAATTAGCTGCAAAAATCAATGTTGATTTTCTTGCGGTATCTTTCCCGCGTGATGCTGCAGATATGCGTGAAGCACGTTTACTTGCACAAGAAGCAGGTTGTGATGCCCGTTTAGTGTCAAAAATTGAACGTGCTGAAGCGGTTAACGATGATAAAGTGCTTGATGGAATTATTTTAGCTTCAGATGTTGTGATGGTAGCCCGTGGTGATTTAGGTGTTGAGATTGGTGATGCTGAACTTGTTGGAAAGCAAAAACATATTATTGCCCGCTCTCGTCAGTTAAACCGTGTAGTTATAACGGCAACACAAATGATGGAAACCATGATTGAGCAACCAATGCCAACGCGTGCTGAAGTAATGGATGTTTCAAATGCGGTGCTTGATGGTACTGATGCTGTCATGTTAAGTGCTGAAACAGCCGCAGGTAAATACCCTGTTGAAACAGTAACCGCGATGGCTAATGTTTGTGTTGGTGCTGAAAAACACCGTTCAGTTAATATTTCTAACCATAGAATGGATTTAACCTTCAGTGAGGTTTCAGAAACTATCGCCTTATCAGCCATGTATGCCGCTAACCATTTAGATGGTGTTGCTGCGATAATTTCATTAACCGAGTCAGGACAAACCACCAAGTTAATGTCTCGTATCACCTCTGGCCTACCAATTTATTCATTGTCTCGTCATAGTAAAACCCTTAACAAAACAGCTATTTACCGTGGTGTTTACCCGGTAGCTTTCGATTCAACACATAGCAGTGACGAGAGTTTAAGTGATGACATTTTAAATTCTGTATGCACACAAGCAAAATTTGTTGTGGGTGATAAAATAATTTTGACACACGGGGACTTAATGGAAACGGTGGGTGCATCTAACACATTAAAAGTATTAACTATTGCTAAAAAACACTTAATTTAAGTCATTAGACAAGTAAAATTACCCGTAAATAGTTGCGAGTTTCGAAGTGATTTCCTTCGTTACTCGCTGCTAGTAAATTTTGCACTAAGAACTAAGCGGAGTTTAGTCTAACTCTTCAATGGCAATGCCAATTAGGTAACAACCTTCGCATTCTTCATCAATACGAACAACTTTACCGCGCACATCAAGTGCTTGTACTTGGCTTGAAGCGGAATCTAGCTTGACCTTAACATGGGTGGATAACTCTATGGGGTGCTCCATTTCAATCGCCATACCTGTAGCACTTAAATCGCGACATGTCGCTGTCAACTGAGAATTGGCTTCATCATCAATCACAGTTACAAGCACTTTACTATTTAACATCATGCGATAGAAATCGCGCTTATCATCAAAATTTATCATCCCTACTCCAATGTAATGCAAATTGAATTTAAAATTAAAGCAATTAAGTCTTTATACTGAGCTTATGCACTTGTGTCAATAAAGCAAGTTGATTAAAAACCTTTAAGATGATTCATAATACGTTTAAGTGAAATAGCTTGATTAGTTCCTAAATTTTGCGCAAATAATGAAACCCTCAATTCTTCAATTAACCATTTAGTCGCTAAAATATCAGCATCAATAGGTTTATCTTTACGTTGCTTAGTCAGAAGTACGTTATAAGCCTCTAATGCTTTATTCACTTCAATGAGTTTTAACCTATCTTGGTTTGGATCAATGGGTAGTTTCTCTAAACGTCGCAAGATACCTTGTAGATAGCGAATAATATCATCCAGCTTTTCTAAACCTGAGTTGCTAACAAAACCTTTAAACACCAGTTGCGCATTTTGTTCTTTAATATCAGAGTGGGACTGAATAACATTCAACGCCATATTACCCTTTAACTTTTTAGCTATCTCGTGGCGTAAACTTAGTGCTCGCTCTACCTTAATAGCAGCACGTAACACACAATCCGCTATTTCTGCTCGAACATAATCACTTACCTGTTGAAAGTCGGCTTTCGTTCTTGGTAAATGTTGTTGTTTTTGCTGCTGCATATGTTGCTTGACTAGATAAACACAGGCTGCTTGAATACAATCTTGCAATAAATCGGCAATCGCTCCAAATGGATTAAAATATAGCCCTAACTTAGCCTTATTGGGCATTTTCTCTTGTAAATATTTCAGCGGCGAGGGAATATTTAATAGAATTAAACGACTAAGACCAGATAACATAGCAGCTTCTGCCTGCTCTTGTTGTTCGAAAAGTTCAATGGCAACACTGCTTTGGTGATCCACCAAAGCTGGAAATGCTTTAATGGTTATATTGGCAACTTTTTTTTCATAACCTTGAGGTAAACTCTCAAAACTCCAATGGGTCAAATTAGCTTGCTCAATGCCTTTTTCAGCAACTTGCTTGATTGAAGCCTTAACTTTACCTTGAAGTTCAGCTTTAAGTTGATTCAAGTCCCGACCTTGTTTTAATAGCTTCCCTTTTTCATTAACAACCTGAAAGTTCATGGTTAAATAAGCGGGTAAATCTACATTCTGCCAGACATCTTCAGGTAACCTGACTCCTGTCATACGCAACAATTGTTTAGCTATTGCTTTGGATAGCCGTCCTTCTTTTACCTTGATATTTGCTAAACAAGCCTCAGCATAATTGGGGGCTGGCACAAAGTTACGTCTTAAACTTTTCGGTAACGCTTTGATCAAAGCCACCACAAGCTCATAACACAAAGCAGGAATTAACCAATCAAAACCTTCGTCTTGCACTTGGTTTAACATGGCAATAGGAATGATAACGCTAATACCATCATCAATATCACCTGGGCTGAAATGATACTTCAGTGGTAGCGTTAACTGCCCCTGCTGCCATGTATCAGGATATTCTTTCGCTGATAACTCTTTAGAGGTTTCATTAAGCAAAAAAGCCTTGGTAAAATTCAGTTGCTTTGGATTTTGTTGCTTAGTTTTTTGCCACCAGGCTAAAAAGCTGGCTTGACAAACAACTGTCTCTGGCAATTTTTCAGCATAGAAATCAACTAACTGCTGTTCATCAGTTAAAAAGTCTTTACGACGTGCTTTTTGCTCAAGTGCTTCAATACTGCTCACTAAAGATTGGTTATGTTGTAAAAACGTTTCTTTAATAAAACTGTCACCGTTAACAAGCGCTTCTCGTATAAAAATATCTCGACACGTATCTGGTTCAATCGTTTTAAAGTTAACCTTACGCTTTCTTACTATGCTTAAGCCATAAAGGGTAATTTGTTCGAAAGCCATCACCGCCCCTTGCTTTTTCTCCCAATGAGGTTCGCTATAATGATATTTAAGTAGATGTTGTGCTAACGGCTCTATCCATAGGGGGTCAATTCGTGCGTTCATACGCGCAAACAAGCGACTAGTTTCCACCAACTCAGCTGACATTAACCATTTCGGTGATTTTTTAGCTAACGCCGAGCCAGGAAAAATAAAGAATTTACTACCGCGTGCCCCTTTATATTCTCTGTTTTCATCTTGCTGTCCTAAATGACTTAACAGGCCTGCTAACAAGGCCTGGTGTACCGACACTAAGCTCGCTGGTAAAGCAGATTTTTTATCATCCTGCTTAGCTTGTGTGCTTTTGCTATCTTCAATAGCAAAATGATAATCTACTTGTGTTAGTGGTATTTTTTGTTCTTTTAGCGTGAGTTTAAGTTGGCTGAAAATATCTTGCCATTCACGTAAACGTACATACGATAAGTACTCTCGTTGGCATAACTTTCTAAACTGGTTTTGCGTTAAGTCTTTTTGCTGATCGCTCACATAATGCCAAAGGTTGAGTAAACTGACAAAATCTGAGTGTTGATTTTTAAATCGGTTGTGCTTTTCATCGGCTGCTTGTAGCTTTTCATGTGGCCGCTCCCGTGGGTCTTGAATACTTAGCGCACTAACAATAATGAGTACTTGTTCAATACAGCCAAATTTAATGGCGCTGAGTACCATTTTAGCCAAGCGAGGATCGATGGGAAATTTAGATAACAAGCGCCCTGCTTTGGTTAACCGTATTACACTTTGGCGCTTTTCTTGGTTACCTTTTTGGCTATCGACGGCGGCTAACTCTTCTAGCAAACGCATACCATCAGTAATATTGCGATTATCAGGCGGTTGTACAAAAGGAAAATTGGCAATATCACCTAAATCCAATGCCAACATTTGCAAAATAACTGTGGCTAAATTGGTTCTTAATATTTCAGGATCAGTAAATTCAGGACGACTATTAAAATTTTCTTCACTATATAAGCGAATACAAACACCCGATGATACACGGCCACAGCGACCTGATCTTTGATTAGCACTCGCTTGAGAAACCGCTTCTATAGGTAAGCGTTGCACCTTGGTTCGATAGCTATAACGTGAAATACGCGCAGTGCCTGGGTCAATAACATATTTAATACCCGGCACAGTTAAACTGGTTTCAGCAACGTTAGTCGCTAGCACGATATTTCGACCTGTATGGGGCTTGAATATACGATTTTGCTCACTAATCGTTAACCGAGCATACAAAGGTAAAATTTGCGTATGTGATAAATTAGCTTTACTCAGTGCCGCGGCAGTATCACGAATTTCTCGCTCACCATTTAAGAAGATTAGGATATCCCCTTGGCTAAATGTTGAGAGCTCATCAACCGCGGCCAAAATACCACTGATAATATCAGTGCCCTCTGGCGCATTTTCTTTTGCCATTTGCTCAGCAGCATTTAGCGGACGATACAATAATTCTACCGGATATGTACGTCCAGAAACTTCAATGATAGGAGCTGGTTGACCTTTTTGATCGGCAAAGTGCAGGGCAAAACGCTGAGGGTCAATGGTTGCAGAGGTAACAATCACTTTTAAATCAGGACGCTTAGGCAGTATTTGTCGCAGGTAACCTAAAATAAAATCAATATTTAAGCTACGCTCATGCGCTTCATCAATAATAATTGTATCGTATTGTCGTAACAGGCGATCTTTTTGCATTTCAGCAAGTAAAATACCATCGGTCATTAACTTGATATAACTATGCTGACTAACCTGATCGTTAAAGCGAACTTTATAACCTACCTGCTCACCAAGTTTGCTACTCAACTCTTCTGCAATGCGATTTGCAACGGTTCGAGCTGCAATACGACGTGGCTGAGTGTGGCCAATTAAGCCATCAATTCCACGCCCTAATTCCAGACAAATTTTAGGAATTTGGGTCGTTTTACCTGAGCCTGTTTCACCCGCTATTATCACCACTTGATTATCACTAATAGCTTTGGAAATTTGCTGTGCATTTTCCGCTATAGGTAAACCGTCGGGATAGGTGATGCGAGGCAGATTTTTGAGCTTTTGCTGTTTTTCCTTAATCGATTGTTCGATGGACTGGGTTGTTCTACTCACTTGTTTTGCTAATTGAGCCAACTTAACACGCTCTTTTTCAGAGACAGGGTCACCGCTGCTCGATAACAGGGTAAAGGCTCTTTTATATGATACTAACTGCTTTTTTAAGCGCAAATAATCTGATTTTTTGACTTGGCTTAAGAGATCAAATTGGGTTTGAATATTAGGGATTTCAGGGGATGAATGGCTAGACAAAACAGACTCTATTGACACATATAAATGATAATAAAGTCTATTTTATCAGTTGTCAGGCAAAAATTACATCGTTGACAGCAATTACCTAAACACTAGCGAATGTTCAGTCTAATGTGCGGCATGCTCTTTGCCTGATTTCAAATTTGCACGCATATGCCTATCTATAGCGTGCAGAACATCATTTCGACAAATAGTACCTAATAAATTACCATCATCATCAACAACAGGATAAACCTTAGGCTTATTTTTTAGCATTGATTGCCCTAACTCAAGCACACTATCATAGGGCTTCATTGACAACACTTCTTTACGCATTAAATCCGCAACATCGGCAACATGCTCGTTGTAATAAATGGTTTCGAGCATTTTTTCCAAAACATCACTTTCCGATAAAAAACCAATCAGCTTGCCATTACCATCTATGACTGGTCCACCAATTTGCTTGGTTTTTAAAAAGCGTAAAGACGCTTCTTCAACAGCCATATCGGCAGTAAAGGTCACTGGATAATGGTTCATATATTCTTCTATTTTTAAAGACTCCATTTGAATTCCTTAAGCATTTGACAAAAAAAAGCTACCTACATTTTTAATGTAGATAACTCTGTTGCAAAACACCAATTTTTCATAGTATTATCTTAATAATTTATCGGCTAATAAGAAAATTTATTTTCTGAGTATAAGGTTGCTGCCTTTAACCAAACTTGACCCACTTTACCATTTCCCACTGGAACGCCATCTAATTTAGTCACAGGCACAATCTCTTTTGAAGCACTGGTGATCCATATTTCATCAGCATTTTTCACTTCTTCAAGAGTAATAACTCGTTCATCAAGCGACAGTGTGCCGTCTTTAGCAAGTATGTCTATAACTAAGCGGCGAGTTATTCCGGGTAATATTTGATTATCTTGAATAGGCGTGGCAATAACACCATCCTTAACAATAAAAATATTAGATGCACTAGCTTCGGTTAGCTCATTATTGCTGTTAAATAATAACGTTTCTTGACTGCCCGCCTCAAAGCCTTGTTGAAAGTGCAATACATTGCCAAGTAAAGCGGTCGATTTAATTTGGCAACGCTGCCAACGCAAATCTTCAGTGCTGGTTAGCGCATAACCTTTGCCGACAGTAGCAAGATCTGGTGTTTTAGGCACAGGTATTTCAAAAGTCATTGCAAACACTGTTGGTGTAACATTTTCTTGATAAGCATGAAAACGTTTTGTATCAGCGCCACGGGTGACGTGTAGATAAAGACCTAATGAGCCGGCACCATTTTTCTCGCTAAGACTATTACATAAGGCTAACCATTGAGCATCGCTCCAGTTTAACTCGATACCTATCGCATTTAAGCCATCATTCATACGGTTAATATGACCTTTAAAAGCAACCATTTTGCCAGAATATGAAGGAATAACTTCGTATATACCGTCACCAAATAAAAAACCACGATCTAAAGGGGAGATCTTTGCTTGTTCGATTGGCATAAAATCGCCATTTAAAAATACTATACTCATGTTTTTTCCTGATAATTTTAATCTTTAATCGTAACAACTCAGCTGTTGTTATCCTTATGGTGTATTTATGAGGCACTATCGCAAAAAGAGTTTTATTTTGCATAAAAAACCCACCATAACGTTTCGACAAAACGGGTGCCATATACCCAGGTGTTCTTTAGCGCTACCTTATTATCTGGAGCGCATTTTAAAATTTAATAACCAATTAATGCCCTTATTCTGGCGATCAGGGCAATACCTTCTGATGCCGGTAAACTGTCTTCTGTTAGCTCATTTTTGCGGGTTATGCCATCCACACTACCTAAATTAGAAATATATTTTAGAATTTTCTCCGGACAAGTTTCATTGAGAAGATCGTGTTTTGACCATAAACTTAAAAAAGCTAAAATGCCATATACGCCCCAATTAGAAACATCGGCAACGATAAGCTCATCACATTTAGTCACTGCCGGAATAATATCTAACTGGCTTAAAAACGCTGTTACATTCCCCATACCTATTTCATTGCCACCGTCGCCTATCGCAAGGGTTGGACAGCTAGCTTGGGACATAAAATGATCAAAACAAGCAACACGGGCACTGATATCTTCACCACGCATATTATGATAACAACCATTTTCGGCTAAACCGGGAATTTCAATCGAAATAATAGCTTGTGGCTTAAAATGATCGAGTATCCGTTTTGCCTCAGCTAAACCGGTATCTTTTTTACCAATGCTGATAACACAAGTACGGTAATCGTCTTGAAAGGCTTCAGCCATCTGTGTACCACACACTAATACAGGTGTGGCACCTAAGATTTCTAAGGCTCTGTACAATATCAAAGCACCAACAGGTCCATCGGTTTCAAAAGTATCGACGACAGGAAAGCCTGTGCCAATTAACACAGTGCCTTGAAGATCACGCAGCACTTTCGCCCCACGTAAACAATACCCCGCCTTTAGCTCAGGTTGTAAATCTTTCATACCGCGTAAGTTACGCTCAACTAACATATATTCTATTTGTTTGCTGAGTGCTTGCTCATCAATCATGTTTGTCTCGTTCTGTTAAAAATTCACGGCTAATCACACACTACCAACGCTGTGCGTGTGAATCGACTTAACGCTAAATGATAAAAATTATGGGCTTTTTCCATACTAATTGGTTCAAAATGTACTTTTGCCCCTTGAGTTAACTGACCAAGCTTTGCTGTATCTAACGATATCACCGAGCCAATTTTAGGATAACCGCCAATGGTTTGCCTATCATTCATTAACACTATAGGTTGACCATCGGCGGGAATTTGCACCGCACCTTGGCAAATTCCTTCAGATAAAATACCCTCAATATTACAGTTAATTGGCCGCCCTTCAAGACGATAGCCCATTCGGTCACAACTTTTACTGACCGTATACTGACTGGAAAAAAATAATCGCTGTTGCAGTGATGAAAAATAATGTTTTTGATAACTGAGTATGGTGTGTAATACCACCTCTGTCTTATAGCTCGGCCAATATTGCTCTGGTAGCAGTAAGTTCTGTTTGTGCTCAGCAGTAGCGCTAACTTCATTGCAAGCAAGAATATCACCAGTCACTAACTTACCCCCATTTATTCCACCTACATGCTCGCGACAAACCGTCGCTGTGCTGCCGAAATCTTCATTGATAATAAAACCACCCGCAACCGCTAAATAACAACGCACACCTGCACTGGCAAAACCCAGTTTAATACTATCCCCTGCCTTAACTTTATGACTACGCCACAGCGTTTTTGCTACGCCATTTATTGTTAATGGCATATTGGCACCTGTTAATGCAATAACACTATCAAGCTGAGCTGTTAATGCTAGCCCACCTATGCTTATTTCAATAGTGGTTACATCTAATTCATTACCACATAAACGGTTTGCCCAATGAAAGGCACTTTTATCTATAGGTCCGCCATTGGTTAAGCCAACATTAAAAGCGCCATAGCGCCCTGCATCTTGGATCAGGCTTAACATACCCGGTTGCTTAACTAAAAAGCCCATAGGTAATGTCATTTTTCGTCTCTATATTCTGTCGATAAAACACCACCTAAAGTTATGAACTCTGCTTTAGAAATTGCTTTAAATTTTACTTTGTCACCCACCTTAACAGGCATAATAGGGTTTGCATTAGCATCAAACATATCAACAGGACATAAACCTATGATGTTCCAGCCACCAGGAGAAACGTTAGGGTAAACAGCCGTTTGTCTATCAGCAATAGCGACAGCACCTTTAGGTACTTTTAAGCGTGGCGAACTTAACCTCGGCGCAGCAATACGTTCATCTACTTCCCCTAAGTAAGCAAAACCAGGGGCAAAGCCAATAGCATAGACAAGGTATTCTTGTGCTTGATGAATATCTATAACATCTTCTGCACTCAGGTTAGCCCTCTTGGCAATAACGGTTAAATCAGGGCCTGACTCTTGAGCGTAATAAACGGGCAACTCGACAACTTTTGTACTATCTACTTTGATATGTTCACTGTCAGTAGATAAATCATGCAATAAAGTCCGTAATTTGCGACGAATTTGATGGTGATCGTTATCAAGTAGATCAAACATTACCATAATTGACGCGTATGAAGGCACTAAATCAATAATGTCATCGACCATATATTGGCGTATAAGTAGCTCAGCTTGCAAAACCTTTGCTGAAACTTGTGCACAAGCTTGCTCAGCAAAATAAATTATCAGCGTATTTTCACCAGCAATTTGAATCGTTATTTTATCTAAAGGGGGTTGAGACATCAGCCAATAAGTTCCTTAATGGCTTCAATAGCTTGTACCCCTTCAATATTATCGCCGTGAACACATAAGCTATCTGCCTGCAAAGATAAGATGTTTCCGCTAATAGTAGTAACACTACCCTGCGCTTTTAATTGCTTAACTTGTGCAAGCATTTTTTCTTTATTGTGCACGGCACCCGCTTTAGTTCGAGATAATAATTTGCCATCGTCGTCATAACATCTATCAGCAAAAGCTTCGCTCAGCACTTCAATATTAAAGGTGTTTGCTTGTGCTTTATGAACAGCAATATTTGGGGTGGCCTGTAGCATTAATTTAAGCGGTTTATGGTAACTGGCAAGGGAGGATAAAATAGCATCACGAACACTTTCTTTAGCCATCATATCGTTATATAAAGCCCCGTGAGGTTTTACATATTCAAGTTTAAGTCCTAACGATTTAGCAACACCGTCAATGGCGGCGACTTGATATTTTACCAGGGCGATAATTTCATCACGCGAACAATTCATTGAGCGGCGACCAAAGCCCACTAAGTCAGGATAACCTGGGTGAGCGCCAACACCAACGCCATGTTTCTTCGCCAGTTCAAGGGTTTTTTGCATCACGAGGGGATCACCGCCATGGAAGCCACAAGCAATATTGGCTTGATCGATATGGGGCATCACTTGCTCGTCAAGCCCCATACTCCAACTACCAAAACTTTCCCCTAAATCACAATTTAATTTCATTTGTACGCCCATAATAAAAGTATGATAAAAATTCGCCTATAAAACAGCCAAACTTGAGTTGCTGATATCTGTCACTAACATTTTCCCAGGGCTGTGGGTAATACAAAACGGTGGCTTAGTTTGCTCTAAAGCTAGCTGTGGTGTTACGCCACAGGCCCAAAACACTGGCACTTCGTTGGCCTTTATGGTGACGGCGTCGCCATAATCAGGGCTGTTAATATCATTAATGCCAATTAACTTGGGATCGCCAAAATGAATGGGGGCACCATGAACTGAAGGAAAACGACTGCAAATTTGAATAGCACGAATAGCCTCCATGGCAAGCATAGGTCGCATACTCACCACGGTTTCACCGCTAAAGCGTCCAGCAGTTTTACAGTTAATGTTGGTACGGTACATAGGTACATTTTTATTTTCTGTAATATTTCTAATCTCTAAACCATCTGCAATAAGCGCTTCTTCGAAAGAAAAAGAACAACCTAGCACAAAAGTGACTAAATCATCACGCCACAAAGGTCTTATATCGGTTAATTCTTGTTTCAACTCGCCGTGTTCAAATAATCGGTAACTAGGCACATCACTGCGAATATCAATATTTTGACCAAGCTGTGGTAACAAAAACTCACCGGCATTTTCTGACATAGCAATTAATGGGCAGGGTTTAGGGTTAAATTGGCAAAACTGCAAAAAATCATTAGCCCAACTTTCAGGCAAAATAACAATATTCCCTTGGACACTACCTTGAGCATAACCAGAAGTATTACTGGTAAATTCACCATTGCGTATTAACTGGCGAAGTTGATAAGCACTAGTTTGCATTGAGATGATGTTGACATCATTTGTTGTCATGTAGGCCCCAGATGATAATAATTGGTAAAAACAGGCTCTAGTATTACTAAAAATGGCCAATAAAGCCATTTTCATCAAGTGCCTATACTGCAAATTCTAGCAATAAACCCATCAATGAATTTTAATTTCACTATTATACATTACAATTAGAACAAAATAGCACCTAGGGTAGAAGGTTTTTATGCATCCTTAGAATATTATATAAACCTATAAATGAAATAATTTGAAAGACTTAATCTTATATTTAGAAAAATAATAACTTAGTTAAGTAGATTTAATTCGCTAACAAATGAGTATTTTTGAGCAAATAAAATGATAAAATAGTGCATGAGCACTATTTTATCTATTCTTGAGGAGAGTGGCGGCTTTAATGTTTTATGGCAGCTTTGCTATTAACCCCTTATCAAGCCTCACTTTTTGACCATCTTGTAAGCGCTCGCCACCACGAATAATAACCTTATCATCAAGTGATAACTCCTCTGTCACGGAAATCCAATCACCATCGCCTTGACCAATGTTAACGATAATTTTATGCGCAAGCTCTTGTTCATCCACACTAAGCACATAAGCTTCATTACTACGAAGCACCGAGGCATCACGTGGTACTCACAAGGCTTTTTTCGACTGTTGTTTAGGCAAAGATACCATCACTGCACTACCCGCTAAAAGCGCAATATTGTTAGCGGCTAATCTAACATCAAATGTTCTAGAAGATTGCTCCCCTGCTTTACTCCATGTTCGAACAGGCAGTTATAATAGTTGGTTTTGCCACTTAACCGTCACTTTGGCATTTTTTTGAAGAAATGGGGCAATATTAATGGGTGCAGCAATTTTAATATCTAAATTCTGTGTATCAACCAGTTGTACCAGAGGTCTGGTAACAGAAATCAATTCTCCAACATGGGCAAACCGTTCACTGACATGGCCATTAAACGGTGCTACAACATTTGTTTTTTCTAAGGCTAACTTAGTTTGTTCAACTTCTGCTTTTAGTGCTATAACCTTATTTATAGCTATGGTTAGATCCTTATTGATACGCTCATATTCACTCAAGGCTGGGTTATTCTGCTCTGTTAATTTACCAATGCGTTTTTTCTGGCTGGTGTAATAATCTACATCCGCTTTATATTGATTAACTTGCGCTTGTTGTTGCGCTAACTGTAGCTTTAAGTGTCTATCATCAAGTTGTGCCAATAATTGCCCTTTGACAACTGTTGAACCGACATCTTCTATCCACAATAATTACCCTGTTTGCTCTGCTGATATTTGTGCATTCATGCGACTGATGACATTAGCTGGCAGCCATAAACTCGGTTTAACTTCCTGCTCTTTGACCATTTCAATACTAACCAACTGTGCAGGCTGTTCGGCCGACACCCAAAAGCTTGTAGTTAAACACGTTAAACTACTCAGTAAAATAAGTGACGGTTTAATAAATTTTTTGATCATAATAAATTCTTTAATTGATGCCTATGCTTTTAAAACGACTAGAGTTTAACTCTCACTGTCGGCAATTGTTGCAAAGGAGATATTGAGTGTTGTTGAGCACTTTTATCTTTAATAAAATCTTGTTTTGCCAGTCTAAGTAAACAGGGTAGTAATACTATGGTGAACAAGGTACTAAAGGCTGAGCTACCAACAATAACCGCAGCTAAACCACGATAGATAACACTACCTGCCCCTGGCATTAGTAGCAGTGGCAACATACCAAAAAAGCTGGTTGCTGTGCTCATAAAAATAGGTCGTAAACGTAAACTTAGCGCTTGCTCTATAGCTTTAGCTCTCACTAATCCTTGCTGTTGACCAAGACGAGTTTGATGGACTAATAAAATTGCATTATTAACCACTAGACCAAGTAAAATGATAAAACCTATCATGGTTAATAAATCAAGCGGCTGAAAGACAATTAAATTAAGTAATTGCAAGGCTAAAATACCACCAAATGGACCACTAAATAAATAAATAATAATTCTTCAGTGCTGGCTCTTTAGTTCCATCTATATAAGGCTTTAAACGAGCGACAATTGGCTTAATAACTTCAGCTTCAATGGTTTTAATATTTGCGCCGGGCGGGAACTATAAATTTGCATCAACGGCATCACGTTTAACTGGCGGAAAATAATCCAGTTTTGGCATAGCCACAATCGTTACAACAACAGGCAAAATAAGTAACCTCAGATCGGGTTAAGCACTAACCATGCTATTCCTTTCTACATCATTGATA
>ERZ1048872.940-NODE-940-length-27360-cov-6.639626_pt1 | contig 27360 bp, 21 predicted proteins | sample MGYA00383100_ERZ1048872 | MGnify/ENA primary metagenome ERZ1048872 (study PRJEB29581, sample SAMEA5548370) | metagenome | biome: marine; feature: coastal; material: water | depth 50 m | study: Short-term variability in the microbial, nano- and picoplankton...
CAAACCGCGCTTTGGGAATCCCCTTTCAATTCAGATCAAACGCAAAATGCTTTAGCCCAAAGGTAACGCTGAATTAAGCCAATAAAAAGACCGTAAAACCAGTCTAAAACCCTCTCCTGCAGAATTGGTGGGATCCGCGCAAAGCTAACAGGGATATTTTTGCGCAGCGTATTCCTGTTTTAAGCCGTTCGGACTAACAAAAAACGGCTCTCATACCCAGCTTTGCACGGCGGCAAAAGCGCAGGGCCTGATCAGCCGACAGTGACGGTATCGGTTGAATAAAATGCAAGATGGCCGGCAATGGCGGAGGCTGCGGGATTTGGGGCTTCATAGCTCCAACCGGCATTTTCCAAAGTCGTATTTTTGGTCACGATGGAAAAATAATTGGCTTTGCCTTTGTGTTTGCATTGGCTGGATTTTCTGCTGCGATCCAAAAAGACCATAGCCACATCATCTCTTGGAAAATAAATCACCGGATCAAGACCGTTTTCAACCAGTTCTAGCGCGGCATTGCTTTCACCGATTATCGCGCCGCCGGCGCGCACTGTCCAGGTTCCCCCAGCTTTTGATATCCGTATGCGTGCGCTCATAATGCCCCTTTTCAAGCAGGCAATTTCTGCGATCTGCGAAATTAAAATGTCTTAAATCGGCCGTGTAGCCTGATCTAACCATACCCTAGAATGGGCGCTAAGGCGATGGTTGATTTTGTCGCGGCAGGTTTGATGATAGGTGTTGAGCCAGATTTTCTCGTGCTCAGACAGCATTTCAGCCATAACCATGCGCAGATCAATTGGCACAAAAGTCAGTGTTTCAAATTCAAAAAGGGTCTTGATATTGCCCTCTTCGGGGAGGGCTGCAGGCTGCACGACCAATAGGTTTTCGGTGCGAATTCCAAACTGGTTTTCTTGATAAAATCCCGGCTCATTGGATAGGATCATCCCCGCTTCAAAGGCGATTGTTGACTGACGGGAAAGACGCTGTGGACCTTCGTGCACACTTAGAAACTGGCCCACGCCATGGCCGGTTCCATGATTAAAGTCCTGACCGGCTGCCCACAGCGCGGCGCGGGCAAAGGCATCAAGATCGCGGCCGGCCATACCCGCGGGAAAGCGCAGCTTAGAAATGGCGATCATACCCTGCAAAACCCGGGTGAATGCGCGTTTGACCGCATCCGGCTGCGGTCCGACCGCAATGGTGCGGGTGATATCTGTGGTGCCGTCCAAATACTGGCCGCCGCTGTCGACCAGCATCACTTCGCCCTCTTTGAGTTGGCGGTTGCTGGCTTTTGTAACGCTGTAATGTGGCAATGCGGCATTGGGGCCGCTGGCGGAAATGGTATCAAAGCTAATGTCAGTCAGTGCCGGATCTGCACGGCGAAAACCTTCCAGCGCCACGGCGACATCTATTTCGCTTAATGTCCCGATCGCTTGGGCATCCAGCCAGCACAAAAATTCGCACATGGCAGCCGCATCGCGCAAATGCGCGCCGCGCGCCTGCATCAGCTCGACAGAGTTTTTGCACGCTTTTGGCAGGATGGTCGGGTCTTGCGCCCGCTCGGTTGCAATGCCTGCGATGGTCAGAATACTGGCCACAGCCATAGGCACATTATCGGGATCGATGCGCACGCTTCCTGTCAGGGTGGAAAGATATTTTCCAAAGCTATCCGGTGTGTGCATGCGGATATCCGGCCCAAGATGATCGCCAATGCTCGACAGTTTTTCTTTGGTCATAAATAAATCGGCACTGGCATCGCTGTGAAATATCACAAAACCATGGGCTATTGGCACATGGCTGACATCGCCGCCGCGAATATTGAGCAGCCATGCCAGACTGTCAGGCAGGGTGATGACCGCCGCGTTTTGGCCCGCGTCCTTGAGCGCGCGCGCGATATCCTGACGCTTTTGCAGATGGGTTTTGCCGGCGTATTTTTCTTCATAGGCAAAAGCATTTGCCATGGGCGCCTCTGGTTGATCCGGCCAGATAAGGTCAATTAAATTTTCGCAGGGGCTGAGCGTAATGCCGCTGCCATCCAAGGCTTTGGAATAGCCTTCAATCTCGCTCAGTGTATGCAGCCAAGGGTCAAAGCCAATGGTGCCCTCGGTCAAGTTGCCGCGAAGCCAGTCGGGCACTTTAACTTCGGGCCAGTCGACCGGTGTAAAGACATCCCGAACCTGGGTTTTAACTTGAACACGGTAACGCCCATCGACAAAAACACCTGCGCATGTCGGCAAAACCGTGCAGAAACCAGCCGAGCCAGTGAACCCAGTAAGCCAGGCCAGTCGTTCATCGCGCGCTGCAACATATTCGCCCTGATGCACATCGGTGCGCGGCACTAGGTATCCAGAAAGACCGCGCGCGGCAATCTCATGGCGCAATAGGCGTAGGCGCTCTGGCCCCTGATCTGGGTCGGATTGATCTTCAAAGCTTTGATATAATGCCTTTGTCATATTCTATCCGGTTTTGCGCAATCCCATCGCCCGTGCACGGGCGCGCGGATCGGTATCAAACAATGCGGCAAGCTGCTCGGTCATTGCGCCCGCCAATTGCTCGACATCGGTGATGGTGACCGCCCGTTCATAATAGCGGGTCACATCGTGGCCGATGCCAATGGCCAGCAATTCAACGGCTTTGCGCCTTTCCACCATGGCAATGACATCGCGCAGGTGTTTTTCAAGATAATTTGCAGCATTGACCGACAAAGTGCTGTCATCCACCGGCGCCCCATCAGAAATCACCATAAGGATTTTGCGCGCTTCTGGACGGTTGGCCATGCGGCGGTGCGCCCATTCCAACGCTTCGCCGTCGATATTCTCCTTGAGCAAGCCCTCTTTCATCATCAGACCGAGGTTCGAGCGCACGCGCCGCCAAGGTGCATCTGCACCTTTGTAGATAATGTGGCGCAAATCATTGAGCCGCCCGGGTTGCTGGGGCCGGCCCTCATTGAGCCATTGCTCGCGGCTTTGCCCGCCTTTCCATGCGCGGGTGGTAAAGCCCAAGATTTCGACCTTGACGTTGCACCGCTCCAGCGTACGCGCCAGAACATCCGCGCAGATGGCCGCAATGGAAATGGGCCGCCCGCGCATAGAGCCGGAGTTGTCCAGCAAAAGCGTCACAACAGTATCACGAAACTCTGTATCTTTTTCCATTTTAAAGCTGAGCGGCGTGGTCGGTGTGCTAACCACACGGGCCAAGCGTCCTGCATCTAAAATGCCTTCATCCAGATCAAACAGCCAACTGCGGTTTTGCTGCGCCTGAAGTCGGCGCTGCAGTTTATTGGCCAAACGGGCCACCGCGCCTTTGAGTGGCTCAAGCTGTTGGTCCAGATAGGCGCGCAGACGTTCAAGCTCGGCAGGTTCTGCCAGATCCTCGGCTTTGATCTCTTCGTCAAATTTTTGGTCATAAACTTTGTAATCTGGATCGGCATCGGACACGGGCGCCGGCGCTGGCTGCTCTTGTGGCGCATCGCCTTCAGGCATGTCCGCATCATCTTCTATTTCGTCGTCCGCGCTGTCATCCAGGCTAATTTGCGCCGCCGTGGGGTCTTGTTGCTCATCCTGACTTTGCTCTGGGTTGGCGTCGGCTTCATCTTCGGAGCTGTCGTCCTGCCCGGTGCTGTCGGGATCCTGATCATCCTCTTCGGTTTGATCGGCGTCATCCTGCGCTTCGTCATCCATTTCATCGGGGTCATCGCCGAGTTGGTCACCATATCCAAGATCGGAAATAATCTGCCGAGCAAAACGGGCAAAATCGGCTTGATCAGACAGAATATCATCTAGATTATTCAGCTGCTCGCTCGCTTGACCTTCGATAAAATCGCGCCACAGTTCCATTACATTTTGCGCCCCGGCGGGCAAATCGCGGCCTGTCGCAATATGGCGGATTAAATATCCGGTGGCTGTCGCAAGCGGGGCATCTGCGCGATCAGTGATTTGTTCATAGCCCTTCTGCGCAGCCTCGGCGCCAATTTTGGCGTCAATATTTCCGGCGGTTCCCGGCATATCACGCGCCCCCATGGCTTCGCAGCGGGCAACCTCCATGGCTTCATAAAGCTCTTGTGCAATGTTGCCTTGCGGGCAGTATTTGTTATGGGTCGCATCATTGTGGTATTTTCGGTGCAGCGCCAGCGCATCGGCGGTTCCGCGCGCCACCAGAACCTCATCGCGGCTCATGCGCCTGCTGACCTGAGGCAGCCGCATGGTATCCCCGGACAGCCCTGCGGGATCCACTGAATATGTTACCGATAATTCAGGATCATCGGCCATCACTTTGGTGGCCTCGGCAAGGGCCTTTTTAAACGGGTCGGCTGGGTTGTCTGAGTGCTGTACCATTGGCCAAGTCTCGCTCACTCGAAAAAAATTACAAGCCCAAAGCGCAGTTTAATTTATAGCCTTGTGCCATGCGCCCGCGCCCGAAGACGCGGATCACGAATGCTTAGCCCAGACTGACGCTGGCCGCACTTTCTGGCAGCTCTTCGTCAAAACAGCGCTGATAAAATTCGGCCACTGTCTGGCGTTCCAGTTCGTCGCATTTGTTCAAAAATGAAAGCCGGAACGCATAGCCAAGGCTGTTGCGGAAAATTTCGGCATTTTGCGCCCAGTTAATCACGGTGCGCGGGCTCATAACTGTGGACAGATCGCCGTTCATAAAGGCGGTGCGGGTCAAATCGGCAACTGTGACCATCTGTTTGACGGTTTTGCGCCCGCTTTCAGTGTTGTAATGCGGCGCTTTGGCCAGAACAATTGCAGTTTCTGCTTCGATTGACAGATAGTTCAGTGTGGCCACCAAGGACCAGCGGTCCATTTGCGCTTGGTTGATCTGCTGGGTGCCGTGATAAAGCCCGGTGGTGTCGCCAAGTCCGACGGTATTGGCGGTGGCAAACAGGCGAAACTGCGGATGCGGCGTGATGATTTCGTTCTGATCCATCAAGGTCAGCTTGCCGTCATGTTCAAGCACCCGCTGGATCACGAACATCACATCGGCGCGCCCTGCGTCATATTCATCAAAAACAATGGCCACCGGATTGCGCAGGGCCCAAGGCAGGATACCTTCGTGAAACTCGGTCACCTGCAAGCCGTCTTTAAGCTTGATCGCATCCTTGCCGATCAAATCAATGCGGCTGATGTGACTGTCAAGATTGACCCGCACTGCTGGCCAGTTTAGCCGCGCGGCAACCTGTTCAATATGGGTTGATTTCCCGGTGCCGTGATAGCCCTGGATCATCACCCGTCGATTGTGCGAAAACCCGGCCAAAATTGCCAGCGTCGTGTCGGGGTCAAATTTATAGGTCGGATCAACTTCGGGAACCCGCTCGCCCTGTGAGGCAAACCCCTTAACCACCATATCGCTATCAATTCCAAAGACTTCGCGGACCGAAACATCTTCGGTTGGCTTTGCAGTCATATCGCTCATGCCATCTGCCATGCCCAAACTTCCTTTTGGCAAAAATAATCCCTGATGTGGTGCAACATAACGCGGATAAGGGCAAGGGGAAGGGCAAATAATTCTTTTAAAAAAATGCAAGAATGTGGTCTAGTTTACCTGTTCACGCAATTGTGGCCTAAAGTGACTTGAGAAATCGGCGTAATGAACCACATGATATGTCAGGAGGTGTCATTATGACTCGACGTGATTTTTTAGGGACAACCGGCATGGCAGTGCTTTTGGGCTGCGCTGCTTGGGCAAGCGAAGAGGAAATATTTGAGGTGATGCGAAGCGATGATGAATGGAAATCTATGCTCAGCCGGCTGGAATACAAAGTCATGCGCAAAGAGGGCACCGAGCGGGCGTTTACCTCACCGCTGGATAAAAACTATGACGCAGGCATGTATCATTGCCGCGGCTGCGATCTGGCGCTGTATAGCTCTGAGCATAAATTTGACAGCGGCACCGGCTGGCCGAGTTTCTGGCAGGCGCAAGTAAATGCGGTCGAAACCCGCATTGACCGTAAATTTTTCATGACCCGTACCGAATGCCATTGCCGGCGCTGCGGCAGCCATCTGGGGCATATCTTTGACGACGGCCCTGCACCCACCGGAATGCGCCACTGTATCAACGGGGTCTCGCTGGTGTTCAAAGCGGCCTGAGGCCAAGCTTTTATGTTCCTATTGGAGCGGCATCAGCGGCCAGCCGGTAGGGTTCTTCGAATGAGAGGAACTCAGCCGTTGCAATTGCCTGATCCACCCAGGCGTTGACCGCAGGGTGGACGCAAACAGCGCTGATGTAGCTTTGGGTTGTTTGCTGCGATACGGGCAAGCCATAGTATTTTAACCGCATCACAACCGGCGCAAAATAGGCGTCCACCGCGCTAAATCCGCCACATAAAAACGGCCCGCCTGATAGTTCCATGCAATCCGCCCAAGCCGCTTCGATCCGCGCCACATCGGCGCGCACGCTTGGCTGATCGCGCCAGATAATCGCCCCTGCATGGCTAAGATCAGGGCCGATGTTCAGCGCGCAATGATTACGCAATTCAGTGAAACCACTGTGCATTTCGGCGCACAGGTTGCGTGCTTGCGTGCGCAGGGCAAGATCGTTTGGCCACAGCGAAAGATCGGGGTATTTTTCTGCGATATATTCAAAAATCGACAGGGTGTCATTGATCACCAGTGGCGCTCCGCGCCGGTCTTGCACATCGCTGTCAATCAAGATCGGCACATTGCCGGTCGGCGTTAGGGTTAGGGCGATTTTCTTGAATTGGCTGTCTGGGGCAAAGCTGTCAAACCGGATCAGCTTTTCCTCAAACGGGATATCAAAGGCCCGCAGTAGCACACCCGGGCGCATCGACCAGCTGGAATAATTCCGATTTCCCACATAAAGACATAATCCCATTGCTCTGCTTCCTTTTAAACACCAAGAAACAGATTAGAGGCGAAATCGACTTGAGTAAATACTACTTAAAGTTGCGGCTGTCTTTGATTTGATCCCAGGCCCAGACCACTTCTTGAAGCTGTTCTTCTTGGCTGCGGTCGCCGCCGTTCATATCCGGGTGCAGCACTTTGATCAGCGCTTTATAGGCTTTGCGGACATCAGCTTTGGTCCAGTTGTCCTGCGCTTCTAGGATTTCTACCGCACGGCGCTCGGTCGGGGGCAGGCGGCGGCTGCCGGTGGTGGCTTTGCCTGGGTTCTTGGTGGCGTTTTCACCTAAAACCTGATGCGGATCTTCAATGCCCAGCCGCGCCCATGCACGTGCTTCGGGGTCGCGGAAATCGCGGGTTTCACGCTCCCATACTTTGTCTTTCGACATCTGGGCGTTCAACTCGGCCTCGGTGGTGCCATTAAAGAAGTTCCACTTAAGGTTATATTCGCGCACATGGTCTTTGCAGAACCAGTAAAAGTCATCCAAAACATCGGGCGCTTTGGGCGCGCGAAACTTGCCCGCTTCGGCGCATCCCTCATGTTCGCAGGGCCGCACCGATGTATCGGAGGCACCGGACATGCTGCGCCGGCTGCGCGGATTTTTCTTTTTCGCAGCAGAAACCGACATGTCAAAACCAAAAGGATCGGATTTTGTCATTTTCGCACCTTTTCGACTCAAGGCGATCATCATAGAGTTTCTGTAGATAATTTGAAGGGGGTGACGAAAAAAAATGTCGAGAGCTGAGGAAATAAAAACCAGGCTTGAGGTCAGCTTTGCACCGCAGTTCATTGAGGTGATTGACGAAAGCGAGCAGCACCGCGGCCATGCAGGGTTTCAAGAGGGCGGCGAAAGCCATTTTCGCGTGCGTTTGCGTGCTGCCAGTTTTGCCGGGCAAAGCCGGATTGCCCGCCACCGCGCCGTTCACGCGGCGCTTGGGCGTGAGCTGATGACGGCCATTCATGCCTTGGCGCTTGAGCTGGACTTGCCCGAAAACACGTAAAATCCGCACATCTGTATTGCGTCGGTATCGCGGCAGTATTGCACAGGTCCGAATTGGCGCCGCAAAAGCAGCTTCAAATCAGCACAATGGTTGCAGCAGGTCGATCCGCTTAAAGCCCCAGTTTGGCGCTGACCAATTCGTTGACCGCCTTGGGGTTGGCCTTGCCGCCTGTGGCTTTCATCACCTGACCGACGAACCAGCCGGCCAGTTTGGGGTTGGCTTTGGCTTTTTCCACCTGCGCAGGGTTGTCGGCGATGACCTGATCTACAGCGGCTTCGATCGCGCCGGTATCGGTGACCTGTTTCATGCCGCGCGCGTCGACGATCTGGGCCGGATCACCGCCATCGCTATAGACAATTTCAAACAGGTCTTTGGCAATTTTGCCGCTGATATCGCCCTTGGCTATCAGATCGATGATCCCGCCCAGTTGAGCGGGGCTGACCGGGCTATCGGTAATGTCACGATCATCTTTTTTCAGACGGCCGAACAGTTCGTTGATCACCCAGTTTGCCGCCATTTTGCCGTCGCGGCCTGCGGCCACCTCTTCAAAATATCCCGCAGCATCCAATTCGGCGGTCAGCACGTTGGCATCATATTCCGACAGGCCGAAATCGCCCATAAAGCGTGCTTTCTTCTGATCAGGAAGTTCGGGAAGATTGGCGGCAATATCATCCACCCAAGCCTGTTCAATTTCCAAAGGCAAAAGATCAGGGTCCGGAAAATAGCGATAATCATGGGCCTCTTCCTTGGACCGCATCGAACGGGTTTCGCCTTTGTCGGGGTCATAAAGCCGGGTTTCTTGATCCACTGTGCCGCCGGCTTCGACAATTTTAATTTGGCGACGGGCTTCCACCTCGATCGCGGCTTGGATAAAGCGCATCGAGTTCATGTTTTTAATTTCGCAGCGGGTACCAAGATGGGAAAAATCGCCGCTTTCCATGTATTTTTCATACTGCCCCGGCCGGCAGATCGACACGTTGACATCCGCACGCAGATTGCCGTTTTGCATATTGCCGTCACAGGTGCCCAAATAGCGCAGAATTTGGCGCATTTTTACAACATAGGCGGCGGCCTCTTCGGGGCCGCGAATATCCGGCCGGCTGACAATTTCCATCAACGCCACACCGGTGCGGTTGAGATCGACAAACGACATATTGGGGTCCATGTCATGCACTGATTTACCCGCGTCCTGCTCCATGTGAATGCGCTCGATGCGCACTTTTCGGGCCACGCCGGGGGCCATATCCACGATCACCTCGCCTTCGCCGACAATCGGGTGATAGAGCTGGGAAATTTGATATCCCTGCGGAAGGTCAGGATAGAAATAGTTTTTCCGGTCAAACGCCGAATGCAGATTAATTTCGGCCTGAAGCCCAAGACCGGTGCGCACGGCTTGTTCAATGCAAAATTCGTTGATTACTGGCAACATGCCGGGCATTGCGGCATCCACGAAAGCCACGTTGGAATTGGGCTCATTGCCAAATTCGGTCGAAGCGCCGGAAAACAGCTTGGCGTTTGAAGCGATCTGGGCATGGACCTCCATTCCGATAACCAACTCCCAATCGTGCTGCGCACCGGCGATGATTTTCGGTTTTGGGGCTTCGTAGATCAGGTCAAGCATATCAGTCACCTAGTGTTTGCTGCTAAAAGTGGGTGTAGCCAAACCGGCGCAGGGTTTCAATCACCTTTGCACAGAGTTAACGGTGCTTTTCAAATTGCGCTGGGCCAGATGCCTAATTGTGGGTTTTGCTCTGACGGTGGGCAAGAACCCGCAGCGCGGTTTCTTCGCCCAGATCTTTGCGCGCGCTGGTGCCAAGATCACCGGGGATACCCAAATCCCGCGGCAGCGCATCAGCCCAGACCAAAGGATGAATTTCGCGCAGTTGGGTTTCGATGATCCAGTCAGCAGCTTCGCTTAACTGCAACCGTTTGCGCCGCCCGAAAAGGCTTTCACGCCCGGGCGCCGGTTGCACCAGTGTGACCGCCGTAAAGGCTGCAAAAAGATTGGCAGTATGCTGGTCGCCGCAGCGATCCAGAATATCGATCATGGCCTCCATAAACAAATTAAGATCAAGCGCGCCAAACGCACCGGCATCCTGACGCAGAGCATCAAGATAAACCCAAGCATAAGCGCCCGTGCCCCACAGCGCGCGGGTATGCTCAAGCGCTTTTAGCGCCCAGTCATTCAGCATGTCATAGCTGCCAAAGCGCCCTGGCAATAGGTTAACACCAAAACTGCGCAAGTAATGCGCGGTCTTTGGGTCCAAGCTGACCAATGTTTCGTAGAGTTTGGTCATGGCAGCTTTGGGATTTTCCTGCGCGGGCAGAGCGGCGCATTTTGCAGCTGCCAGGGCCGGCGCATTGAGCCGCCTTTGATCAAACGGGTCGAGCAAAGAGCGCGCAATTTTGAAATGGCGGCTCTGGGCATTAAGACTAATCTGGGCGTCAGGCTGAGGGCTGTAGTGCTGCCAAACCCAGGCCGCATCAATATGCGTATAAGCCACGATCATGGCGATGCCATAATCTTTGGGGTTGGCATCTGCGATCGCCTGATAGGCAGAAAGCCCATCGGTATTGGGTGAGGTGTCCTGATCCACAAGCGATTGGCGGATGGGTTGAACGATATTCCCGCGTGCCCCCCGGGTAAGCAATTCGCTGATCGGGGTGCCGCCAGTGGTGATGGCGCGCATTTTATCGAATTGTTGAATTTCAACACTCAACTGTTTCCAGTTTTCCTGCCGCACCAGTTTCTGGCCGCGATGAAGATACCATTCACGCTCCATTTGTTCTTCGGTTTTGTCAATCACCGCCGTGCCAAGTTGTTCTGTAAGCGCATTTAACTCAGCGGTGGTAAGGGCCGTTCGTGGTTGAATTTCAATCGCTGAAATTACCGCCCGATTTGCTGATAAGGTGTCTTGGCCAAAGGCGTGTTGAATCTTTCGGAAAAGATATTTTGCTTGTGTCATGCGCTCCACATGTGCCTTTCGCTCTCGGAAACTATTTTTAATATTGCCAGCAGTTTTTGACCGAAAAAAGGCAAAGCCGAAGTTTTTATACCTTTAGTAAAAAAATATCAAAAATACAAATTATTGTGCAATCTCGATAAAGCATTCATTTTTTGCATTAATATAGACACATAAGTTAATGATTATAAATAAAATAATTATTTTTTGTGTGAATGTTTGTTCATTTTCCCCAGTTTTTTGATGATGTGTTTCAAGAGTGATCTCGGACATATATGGAATGAATTAACGAAAAATAACAGGAATGCCTGTTTTTTGAATCTATATCAAATGAGGTCTATTTTCTTTAGATTCAGATATGTTCTATCAAAATGACAAATATTTCATACGCAGATTTGGGGTAGATACATTCATTTTTCCATCATTTAAAACCCTATCCTTTTAGCATCCGGTTGGTCATTTCGGTGCTGTCGCGGCTGAGCCCTTCACTGCCTAAAAGTCGCTCTAGGTTGGCGCGGATCATCGATTGTCGCTGCGGGTCAAATTGCCCAAGGGTTTCAAACACAGTGCACCCGCGCGCGGCCAGTTGTGGATTGATCCGGTCAAGTTTGATCAGCCAGTCGGTCGCTATCCGATACCCGTCGCCAGAGGCGTGATGAAAGGCGGCAAAATTTCCCGTCAGGGGCCGAAATACAGAGCGAAACCGATTGGGGTTCTTGATGGTAAAATCGGGGTGTGCGGTCAATTGCCCAGCCACTTGCACTGCGGTTTCTGGGGCGGCGCAGGCGATTTGTATTGCAAACCATTTGTCCACCACCAGCCGTTCGCTTTTCCACTGCTGGTAAAAGGCATCAAGCTCATCCTCGCCGCGCCCGCTGCGCAACAGGCCGCCGAGCGCAGCGAGTTGCTGGGTCATGTTATCTGCGGCTGCAAACTGCGTTGCTGCGGTTTTGCCGCCGTCGAGCCGGCACAGCAATCCTAATGCGCCATTGCTCAGCGCGCGCGCGCCTGATTGTACCGCATCGGGCCGGTAGGCGCCGCTCACCTGATGCTGGGCATATATGCGCGGCAGCACATCTTGGAAATGCTGCGATAGGGCTTGCAAAAATGTCTCGCGGGCGCGGTAAATGGCATCGGGGTCAGGATGTGCGCCAGCCGCATGAATGGCGCGGGCAATTTCTTCTTCTTGCGGCACCTTTAGGGTCAGAGCGCGAAAGGCCGGATCAAGGCTTTCATCCCGAAACACTGCAAGCAAGCCATCAAGCAGACCTGTGTCCGGCGGACTATTATCCTGTGCCATGCGTCGCAAACAGCTTTGCATTAGCGCATTGCCGGCCTCCCAGCGGTTAAACGGATCAGTGTCATGGGCCAGCAGAAATGCCTTTTGTGTATCATCCATCGTGTGCTCTAAATACACAGGTGCGGAAAATTCGCGCAGCACCGAAGCAATGGGCTTACCGGCCAGCCCTTTAAATTCAAAGCTTTGCTCGGCCTCGGTCAGCTCAAGCACTGTGGTCGGGTGAATTTCATCGCCGTTCGCATTCAAAAGGCCAACCGCTATCGGGATCACCTGCGGCGCTTTATTTGGTTGTTCCGGCGTAGGCGGCGTGCTTTGGCTAAAGTGAAGCTGATAGGTGCCATCCGCGTAACTGTCGGTGACTTTCACGCGCGGGGTGCCCGCCTGTTCATACCAGCGTTTGAACTGGCTTAGGTCGCGGCCGGTGCTGTCTTCGAACACCTTGAGCCAATCTTCGATGGTTGCCGCATCGCCGTCATGGCGTTCAAAATAAAGTTCGAGCGCTCTGGCATAGGCAGCATCCCCCACCAGCCGTTTGAGCATGCCGATCACCTCGGCGCCTTTTTCATAGACTGTGGCGGTGTAAAAATTGTTGATTTCGACAAAGCTGTCTGGCCGGACCGGATGCGCCAATGGGCCGTTATCTTCGGGAAATTGGTAATTGCGTAACCCGTTGGCATCCTGAATGCGTTTCACCGGCGCGCTGCGCATATCTGCGGTAAATTGCGCATCGCGAAAAACTGTCAGCCCCTCTTTGAGGCAAAGTTGAAACCAATCCCGGCAGGTGATCCTATTGCCGGTCCAGTTGTGAAAGTATTCATGCGCGATAATGGCTTCAATATTTTCAAAATCGGCATCCGTGCTGGTCGCAGGGTTGGCCAGAACACAGGAGCTGTTGAAAATATTAAGCCCCTTATTTTCCATTGCGCCGGCATTGAAATCATCCACGGCAACGATGTTGAAAAGATCAAGATCATATTCACGCCCATAGACGTCCTCATCCCAGCGCATCGAGGATTTCAGCGCCTGCATTGCAAAACTGCATTTGTCTTCGTCGCCGGGGCGGACCCAGATGTTCAACGCCACTTCGCGGCCGGATGCAGTGGTAAACTGCCCGGGGTGATTGACCAGATCACCGGCCACAAGTGCAAAAAGATAGGCCGGCTTTGGCCAGGGGTCATGCCATTCTGCCCAGCCCTCGCCCGAGGCCACCGGATTGCCGTTGGACAGCAACACCGGCAGGCTTTTACTACTGTCTTCGATCCGTACGTGAAAACAGCTCAGAACATCGGGCCGGTCAGGGTAATAGGTGATTTTGCGAAACCCTTCGGCTTCGCATTGGGTGCTATACATGCCGTTTGACATATAAAGGCCTTCCAGCGCGGTGTTGGTTTGCGGGCTAATCTCGACCTCGGATTCCCACACAAACGGTTTGTTTGGGGCCGCAGCGGTTAAAATGTCATTTTCAACCGAGACATCGCAACCCTTGCCATCAATTTTGGCGCTGATCAAAGTCAGGGCCTCGCCATGCAGGGTAAATTTATGCTCATCGCTTTGCGGGTTTGGGCGAAAAGAAATGCGGCTGATGACCCGCGTTTTGCGCGGGTCCAACTGAAACGTCAAATGCACATCGTCAACCAGAAAGGCAGGGGGTTTATAATCGCTTAGGTAAATGGTTTGCGATGCCGCATCTTTCATTGCACTCTCCAATATCAGGGAATTGCCTTTGCCAATTTGAGGCCTATCTACACACCTGCATTCGGGATTAATTTCCCACATTCCTGCGACACTTATAAATTGAAAGCTGAAATCCGCAATGCGAAAGGATGCGCATCCTCATTTTGAACCTGATGGCGTTACTTTGCTATGGTTTAAACGCGACTTGCGGGTGAGCGATCATGCGGCTTTGGAACTGGCGGCTAAATTGCCTGGCGCTGTTTTGCCAGTTTACATTGTCGAGCCTGACTATTGGCGGCAACCAGACCTATCGGGGCGGCATTGGGCGTTTATCAAGCAATGTTTAAGCGATCTTGATAGCCGCCTTAAAAGATTGGGCGGTCCTTTAATCATTCGCGTCGATGAAGCGGTTCCTGCCCTTGAGAAACTTCGGCAGCAATATGATGTCCGGCGCATAGTAAGTCATTGCGAAATTGGCAATCTATGGAGTTTTGAACGTGATAAGAAAGTGGCAAACTGGGCCCGCGTGCATGCGGTGAACTGGAGCGAAGTGCCACAGTCAGCGGTCACGCGCGGCCGCGCACGCGCCACTGGCTGGGCAAAGCGCCGCGATCAGTTTGTGGCCGCACCGGCGGCGCAGCAACCGCGGGGGCTAAAGATAACCCATGCGCAGTCTGATCCACTGCCAAGTGCGGCGCAATTGAAGCTGCGCAATGATTTTCCGGTCTCGCCGCAAACCGGAGGCCGAGATAGCGCCGAGGCTGTGCTGGATGAGTTTTTGCGTGAACGCGGCCGCAGCTATCGGCGCGCGATGTCTTCTCCTGTTTCGGCTGAGACCGCCTGCTCGCGTTTGTCCCCCTATTTAAGTTACGGGGTGATCACCGTGCGCGAAGCGGTGCAGATAACCCGCCGGCGCCAGATGGCCTTGAAAGGCAGTCGGGATGGTTGGCTTGGCAGTCTTGCATCCTTTCAGTCGCGTCTGGCGTGGCGCGATCATTTTATTCAAAAACTGGAAGACCAGCCCGATATCGAAACCCGATGTCTGCACAGCGCCTATGAAGATTTGCGCCCGCGGGCCGCTGATCCTTTATTGCTGTCAGCTTGGAAACACGGTCAAACGGGGGTGCCATTTGTTGATGCCTGTATGCGTTATCTGACAGAAACCGGCTGGCTAAATTTTCGCATGCGGGCGATGCTGGTGTCGTTTGCCTCCTACCAGCTTTGGCTGGACTGGCGCGTAACCGGCCAGCATTTGGCGCGGCTTTTTACCGACTATGAGCCCGGTATTCACTGGCCGCAGATGCAAATGCAATCGGGGACCACCGGGATCAATACAATTCGGATCTATAACCCGGTCAAGCAAGGGCTTGAACAAGACCCCAATGGCATTTTCACCCGCCGTTGGGTGCCAGAGCTGTCACCGGTGCCCGACAAATTCTTACAAGAGCCCTGGCGCTGGGACGGACAAGGCCGTGTTTTAGGAGCTTTGTATCCAAAGCCGGTTGTCGATTTGGCAAGCGCCACGCTCAGCGCGCGTGAGAAGGTTTGGAATGTGCGAAGAAAAGCAGGATTTGCGGAAAAAGCCGGATCAATCGTGACCCGCCATGCCAGCCGTAAACCCGCAAACCCCCGCCGCAGCGTGAACAATAAAAAACGCGATGCTCGGCAATTGAGTTTTGATCTTTAATGGCGAAAATGCGCCGCAAAGCGGATCTTGCAACCAAGCTGTGCCGAACATGTGGGCGTCCTTTTGCCTGGCGTAAAAAATGGGAACGAGTTTGGCATGAGGTGCAGTATTGCAGTCAGAAATGCCGATCAAAAAAGCCAAAAGAAATGGGATGAGCAGGGGATTTAACGCCTCTGTTTGAAACTGTTTCCGCGATTTTGGTAAAAAAATATTACCGAACTTGTTGCCTATAGGAAACTTTTTGCCTAAATAGGCGTTATTAAAGGGTATCTATAAAGGATGAAAACATGACAGCCAGAGCGCAAAAGTTAGATTTGAAGATCGCGGTTGAATTGGTCGACTTTATAGAAAAAGAAGCTCTGCCGGGGCTGGATGTCACCGCTGATGCGTTTTGGGCTGGGCTTGCTGGATTGGTGCAGCACTGCGGACCGCAAAACCGGGCCTTGCTTGATGCGCGCAGCGCAATGCAAGGGCAAATTGACGCCTGGCATATCGCCCGCCGGGGGCAGCCGCATGACGCGGAGGCCTATGAGGCGTTTCTGCGTGATATCAGCTATCTGGTCGATGAGGGGCCGGATTTTGCCATTCAGACCGCCAATGTTGACCCCGAAATTGCACAGATATCGGGACCGCAACTGGTGGTGCCGATTATGAATGCACGCTTTGCGCTGAATGCGGCCAATGCCCGTTGGGGCAGTCTTTATGATGCGCTGTATGGCACTGATGCGCTGGGCGATCTTCCGTCCTCGGGCGGATATAATGTCGCGCGCGGTGCGCGGGTGATTGCATGGGGGCGCAACTTCTTGGACAGCGCCGTGCCGCTAAGTGCTGGCAGCTGGGCCGATATCGCGACGCTTTCGGTGGCGCAGGGCCAGTTACTTGCTGACGCGGCAGGCTTAAAGAACCGCGAGGCGTTTATTGGATTTATTGGCGATGCGGCTGCGCCGTCCTCTGTGATTTTGAAAAATAACCAGATGCATCTGATCATTGATATTGATCGCAGCAGTCCGATCGGCAGCACTGATAAGGCTGGAATAGCGGATATACGGCTCGAATCCGCGGTCTCGACCATTATGGATTGTGAAGACAGCGTGGCCGCTGTGGATGCGGCCGACAAAGTCATTGCCTATCGCAACTGGCTGGGGCTAATGAAAGGCGATCTAAGCGAGAAAATCGAAAAATCGGGCCGTCAATTTCTGCGCAGCTTGAACGATGACATCGCTTATGTGGCCGCAGATGGTACGAACGCGACGCTCAAAGGCCGAAGCCTGATGCTGGTGCGCAATGTCGGCCATCTAATGACCAATCCTGCAGTGCTGGATGGCGAAGGCCGCGAAATTGGCGAAGGCCTGCTGGACGCGCTGATCACCACGCTGATTGCGATGCATGATCTCAAGCGTGACGGCGGCAATTCGCAGTGCGGGTCAATTTATGTGGTCAAACCAAAAATGCATGGCCCCGATGAGGTTGCCTTTGCCGATCAGCTGTTCACGCAGGTCGAGACGATCTTGGGGCTGCCCCAAAACACAGTTAAGCTGGGGATAATGGACGAAGAGCGGCGCACTTCGGTCAATTTAAAAGAATGCATCCGCGCGGCAAAATCACGGGTGGCCTTTATCAACACCGGATTTTTGGACCGCACAGGGGATGAGATTCACACCAGTATGGAAATGGGGGCCTTTTTGCCAAAGGCCGAGATGAAATCCACCGCGTGGATCAAATCTTATGAGGATCGCAATGTCGATATAGGTCTGGCCTGCGGTTTGCAGGGCAAGGCCCAGATTGGCAAGGGCATGTGGGCAATGCCGGATCAAATGGCCGATATGCTAACGGCCAAAATCGGCCATCCTATGGCGGGCGCAAGCTGCGCTTGGGTGCCATCGCCCACCGCCGCAACCCTGCACGCAACCCATTATCACCAAGTTGATGTCAGCGCCGAGCAACAGCGTATCCAAGCGGCTGGACCGCGCGGCACGCTGAAGGATTTGCTGACCATTCCGGTGATGTCCGGCCAAAACCTATCTGCAGCGCAGGTGCAAAGCGAAATTGAAAATAATGCCCAAGGCATATTGGGCTATGTGGTGCGCTGGGTGGATCAGGGGGTCGGCTGTTCGAAAGTGCCCGACATTCACGATGTGGCCCTGATGGAAGACCGGGCCACCTGCCGTATCTCAAGTCAGGCCTTGGCCAATTGGCTGCACCACGGGGTGGTCACTGAGGCGCAGGTCATGACCGCGCTGCGCAAAATGGCCGCTGTGGTGGATGCGCAAAATGCTGGTGATGCCGTCTATCGCCCGATGGCGCCGGAATTTTCAGGATATGCCTTTCAAGCGGCGTGTGATTTGGTGTTCAAAGGCCGGATACAGCCCTCGGGCTATACCGAACCGGTGCTGCACGCCCGCCGCCTTGAACTTAAATCCTCTGCGCTTTAGCCCCAAATAGAAAACCTTAGATAGTTTTTCGTGGCCCCGCAAAGCGGGTTGGCCCAGGTTTTTTTATGAAAGCTAAACTAAAGGTTGAAAGCCTTGCCGAATTTCAGCAAAATACAAAGGTTGTTCTATTTTATTTATTTGGGTTTTCTTCACTGCGTTTTTTTATGCGGATCACAGAAACCTGCGTTCTGTTCTGACAGGCTAGGAGTTTAAGGGAGGCCGTCAGAAAATATACGCTTTAGGTTTGTCTTTATTTCAAACGGGGGCCTGTTTTCGCGGTAAGGACGGAATTTTCGCTTTTACATAGGTTAAATTCATTTTTTCGATACGTATTTGGCATATTTTTAGCCCTATTTTAGGTCTTATTCTGTGGTTTTCGGCCACATCGCTCGCATCGGCTGAGGGCGCGCGCGATAATGATATGTCGCGCTTGCTAACGCTTGGACAGGTTGATGCTGCCCGCGCGGTGCTAGAGGCTGGTGATCCATCGCCAGCAGACAAGCTATTTTTTGAGGCGCGTCTGCTCAAGTCACAAGCCAGACTAGTTGCTGCCATCGCTCTCTTTCGGCAAGTTTTACAAATTGATCCTAACCGTTTGAATGCCCGGCGCGAACTGGCGCATACGCTGATGCTCAACCGCGATTATGGACCGGCAGAATTTCATTTCAATCATCTATTGCGCATTGATAACAACCCAAGGATGCGGGTTGGATACCGTAGGTTTTTAGAACTCATTAACCGCAATAAACCCATTGGGATGAGTGGGTATTATTCCATGCTGCCGTCCACAAACGTCAATCGGGGAACAACCCAAACCGTTTTTAATACATCACTCGGTGAATTTGTAATTGATGAAAGCTCTCAAGCAACCTCTGGCATTGGGCTTGTGTTGGGCTTTTCGGGCTATGCCCGCCATCCCTTGAGTGCGGGTCAGCGCGTGGTTTTAAATTGGGGGATATCCGCGACCCGCTACGAAACAGATAACCTGAATAATCTCGACACAAATTTGGCACTTGTTTACGAGCGTGCAACCCGGACGGGGCGTTGGTTCTTAAGTCCCTATTACCGAAAAACTTCGCGCCCAGAAAATGCATCGCATAGGCTTCAGGGGCTTCGCCTTGGTATGAATAGCCGTCTGACTGTTCAAGACCAGTTGAATTTCACACTGTTGCGCGAACGCCGTATTTTCCCCAACCACTTGCATCTAGAAGGCCCCTTTGCGAGTGTCTTGTTAAACCTTAGCCACCAACTTAGCCCGTCTCAGTCTATTCAGCTGGGTCTTGGCGTAGAGCGCAGCAGTCCCCAATCCGAACATCTGCGCTATGTCGGCACCAAAGTATCACTTAGCACCAAGCAAGACTGGCAAGGCGGGTTACAAACCAGTTTTGGACTGGAGCTGGGACAGCATGATTTTGTTGGAAATTATCCCTTAACAAACAGCCCGAGAGCAGATGATTTTTCCCGTTTAAATGCCACATTGCAACATGCGCGCGTTGAATTTTTCGGATATCGGCCCAGCCTGTCCTGCTTACATCACATCAACCGGTCAAACGTGGTTTTTTATGACTATAAAGTTACTGAGTGCCGGATAACCGTTTCCCGCAATTTTTAAAACATATGCGTCTTTTGGGGTTTCCGGGCCATTTCAGCGGGCCAGTTATTTCAATAAGACTACATATTGAGTTTTCCGTTTGAATAGCTATGTTTAGGGCGCGTTCTTGATTGAGGTTTTTATTTTGCGTCCAGTTGTTGGAATTATTTCAAATCATTATTTGCTGAATGAGCAATATCCGGTGCATGCCTCTGGCACAATGAACGGCGATGCTGTTGCCCATGTGTCCAATTGCATCCCGCTGATTATTCCTACAGATCCGGCGCAGGTGACAATCGAGGAATTGATGGCAACCTGTGATGGGTTTGTGTTCACTGGCGGGCGGCCAAATGTCCACCCCGAAGAATACGGCGAGCAGGAAACCGAAGCCCACGGCCCATTTGATCGCGATCGTGATGCGGTGGCTTTGGCCTTGATCCGCAACTGTGTGAAAATCGGTCAGCCGGTTTTGGGCATCTGCCGCGGCTTTCAAGAGATGGCGGTGGCGATGGGCTGTTCTTTGCATCCTGAAATCCGTGATCTGCCCGGCCGCATGAATCACCGAATGCCGCCCGATGGCACGCTTGAGGAAAAATTTGAGCTGCGCCATGCGATCAAGCTGTCCAAAGACGGTCCGTTTCATAGGCTGTTTGGGGCCACCGAAGTGATGACAAATTCGCTGCACGGACAAGGGCTCAAAACGCAAAGCGATCAGATCGTTGTTGACGGAATTGCTGATGATGGCACTGCCGAGGCAATCTATGTCAAAGATGCACCCGGCTTTACGTTATCGGTGCAGTGGCATCCCGAATGGGACGCGGCAAATGATCCCGTATCTCGGCCGCTGTTTAAGGCATTTGGCCAAGCGGTGCATGAATGGGCAAACGCCAAAGGTACTGGGCAGCTGCGATCAGCATAATCTTCAAACGGCGCGGCCATTAGGGGGCGAGTTTGTAGACTTTGACCTCAACCAGACTGGTGAGGGGCACTTGTAGCATCCGCATCGCTGACAGGGAAAGCTGGCTACCGCCTGCCGCTTCCAGTGGGATCAGTGTTAAAGTGACTTTCGCGCCGTTTGCAGCGCTGGCAATCTGCCCCTTTGTTTGCTCATCCACCAAAGAGGTTTTGATCCAGAAACCGGTTTGGGCGGGGTTGCCCAACGCGGCCACTGTCACCCCAAGCAATTGGCGGCCGTTCTGGGCACTGGATTTGGCCGCTGCACGCTCGGTTGCGCTGGCCACATCCAAAGTGCTGGCCGGGGTTGGTGTGCCGGTGCCTGAAAGTATCCGGGTCGTGTTTTGTTCTGGCTGAGCCGATGGCGGGGCAGGCGGCGGCGCTTTGTTCACCGAACAGCCGGCCAGAATCACAAAGCCGATCATGCTTAGATATTTATGCCGCATCCATGTCCTCTTGTTTATTACCGATAATTAAATTGCTGATCCAATACTTGCTCTTGGCGGTTCATGCGAATAGCATAGCAGGGATGAGCATGCCTTTGATAGACCCCTTTCACCGCGCGATTAACTATTTGCGGATTTCCGTCACAGATCGCTGTGATTTTCGCTGTGTCTATTGCATGTCCGAAGCGATGCAGTTTTTGCCCAAGAAAAAGCTTTTGACCCTCGAAGAGCTGGACCGAATGTGTTCAACCTTTATTCGTCTCGGGGTGGAAAAGCTGCGCATCACCGGCGGCGAACCTTTGGTGCGGCGTGATATCATGAGCTTTTTCCAATCCATGTCGCGCCATCTTGAAAGCGGTGCGTTGAAGGAATTGACGCTGACTACGAATGGGTCGCAACTGCACCGCTTTGCCGATCAGCTATACGCTGCCGGTGTGCGGCGGATTAATATTTCGCTCGACACTCTGGATGAGGAAAAATTTGCCCGGGTCACCCGCTGGGGGCGGTTGCCGCAGGTATTGCGCGGCATTGAGGCTGCGCAAAATGCCGGGCTCAGGGTAAAGATCAACACGGTTGCCTTAAAAGGGTTCAATGAGGATGAACTTTTCACGTTAACAAAATGGTGCGCAGACCGCGATATTGACCTTACCTTTATCGAAGTGATGCCGATGGGTGATTTGGAGGGCGAGGACCGTATCGGTCAATACTGGCCGCTGAGTGATTTGCGCCAAAAGCTGGCAACGCGCTATACATTGAGCGATCTGGCCGAACGCAGCGGCGGACCTGCACGCTATGTTGAACTGGTTGAAAGCGGTCAAAAGATTGGCTTTATTACGCCGCTGACACATAATTTCTGCGAAAGTTGCAATCGCGTCAGACTGACCTGTACCGGAGACCTTTACACCTGTTTGGGCCAAGAAGGTAAGGCCGACCTGCGGATGCCTTTACGCGATTACCCCGCCGATGATGCACCGCTGGAAAACGCTATTCGGCAGGCCATTGGGCGAAAGCCCAAAGGGCATGACTTTGATTATTCACGGCAGGAAGTCGCCGGACAAATGTCGCGTCATATGAGCCATACGGGCGGCTAATCGATTTTTTCCGTGATGAAAGAACAAGGGTCAAAACAGCTCGTGGGGCAAAACCTAATCAGCACTCAGCGACGCCTTGCGGTATTGGCCGAACGGCAAGTCAGCACAGGCGCGTTTTGCCCCCGTGCAAAGGAGCAAAAATAATGCGCAACCGCTCTTTTGTAATCTTGCTTTATTTGATGTTGGCGCGTGTCTCTGCCCCACTGTTTCGGATTGCCCAAAGCCGCCGCCTTAGCCGGGGAAAAGAAGAACCGTTGCGGCAAAACGAACAATGGGGAAAGGCGCGCCATGCGCGGCCCAAAGAGGGGCGGCTGGTTTGGTTTCATGCGGCCAGTATTGGGGAAACCCAGTCAATTCTGGGCATTGTTGAACAACTTTTGGCGCAGGATGAGCAGCTCCATGTGCTGATCACATCGGTTACGCTGTCCTCGGCCAATTTGCTTGAGCAATCCATGCATGACAGATTTATGCATCAATTTGCGCCCTATGATTGTTACACCTCTGTATGCCGGTTCCTTGATCACTGGCGCCCCGATTTGGCGATTTGGGTCGAAAGTGAACTCTGGCCACAACTGATTTGCGAAACCCGTCACCGTGCAATTCCAATGGCCTTGATCAATTGCCGGATTTCGGAAAATACCAGCCGTCGCTGGCAGCGCTGGCCAAAAGCGATGTTCAGTTTACTGAATGCTTTTGATGCCATTCTGGTGCAATCAGAAAATACCCTGAAGCAGATAGCTGAACTGGGTGTGGCAAATGAGAAATTGACCCTTAGCGGGTCGACCAAAGAAGATGCCGGCCTGCCAAAAGCTGATCCAACCGAACTAAAAGCGATGCAGGCAGAAAAAGGCGACAGATTTATGTGGTTGGCCAGTTCGACCCATCCCGGCGAGGATGCAGCGCTGATTGAAGCGCATATGAGCGCATTTGGCGCAGGTGAGGCCCTGATGATCATTGCGCCGCGCCACCCCGAGCGTGGGGCTGAGATTGCCGAACTGGCCCGCGCGCGGGGGCTCAAAGTTGCGCTGCGATCTGCGGCAGACAGTTTTAATACTGATGCCGATGCTGATATCTATATCGCCGATACACTTGGGGAAATGGGGCTGTGGTATCGGCTTGTTGATGCTGCCTTTATTGCTGGGTCCCTGTCTGATCATGGGGGACACAACCCCTACGAGCCTGCATTGCTGGATTGCCCGATTATTCATGGGCCAATTGATTATAATTTTAAAGAAATCTATGCGCGCTTGCATGCGGATCAAGGGGCAATTGTCGCAAAGACATCTGATGAGATCGCTGCAGCGCTCATCGCGCTACAAGATCCAAAACGGCGCGTCCAATTGGCCAGAAACGCCCGCGCCTGCCTGCGCACCAGCGGGGCGGCCACCAGCCTAACAACCCAAAAGATCACCCAGCTCTTAGAGCGGGGCTAACACGGTCAAGTTCAAAGAAAAACGTGTTTTCCGAGCTAGGCGGTTGTTTCGCGGCGACAAGACTTTATAAGCAAAAATAAAGCAACCAACTTTGTGGACCATGCGCGTCAGTTTATCATCTTTGGCCGATCTGCTCAGCGGCGCTTTGGCGATCGGCATAATCAAGCTTTTCAAGCTGTTGCCGTTTGGCCTGCGCCGCCAGCTTTTTGGCGGGCTGTTTGCCGCTATTGTGGCGCCGCTTTTGGGGTACCGCCGGCGAATTCGTGATAATTTGCAGCTTGCGTGTCCAGAGATCGGCGCAGCCGAACAAGAAAAACTGATAAGCGCCACCAGCCGCAATATTGGAAAAACGATTATCGAATTGTTTTCCCCTAAAGATATTGTTGCCTTGGCCAAGAAAACCGAAATCGAAGGCCCGGGGCTTGCGACGCTTGCACAAGCGGCAAAAGAAGGGCGCAGCGTGATTTGTGTGTCTGGTCATTTTGGCAATTACGATGTGGCGCGGGCCGCTTTGATCGCACAGGGTTTCCATTTGGGCGCGCTGTATCGCCGTTTAAATAACAAAGCCTTTCACCGCTATTATTTCGACAATATTACCGCCACCGGAACACCGATGTTTGAACGTGGCCGGCCCGGCCTTGGCGACATGGTTCGGCACATTAAAAACGGCCGTCCTTTGGCGATGCTGATCGATCAGCATATGGATGATGGCGCGGCTTTGAAGTTCTTTGGACAAACCGCCTATACCGCTTTGTCAGCCGCCCAGATGGCACTTAAATACGATGCGGAACTGGTTCCGTTTTATGCGATCCGCCAAGCAAATGGGCCGCCATTTCGGATTATATTGGAAGCCCCGATAACGCGGGGCAGCGCCGAGGCAATGACCCAGGCCTTAAATGACAGCTTAGAGGCAAGAGTGCGCGCAGACATGGGGCAATGGCTGTGGAGCCACAAACGCTGGAAAACGCCAAGAAAAAACCAATAACCCTTTGCGGCTTTTTGAGTTTCACAAAAGCAATTGTGCTTTGAGCGCGATGAAGCTAAGCAACCATTGCAAATAAAATATGCGGATAAAACGTTTATGGTCAAAATTCTTAATGGGTTGGTGCGGGCGGAAAAACGCCTAAGGGCCACCTATAATGTTGCGCCGGACAGCCCTGAAAACCGCCGCAAGGCCCAGATTTATATGCTGTGGTTTGATCATGAGGTGTTGCGCAAAAGATGGACCAACCTTCATCAAATCGCGCCAGGCGTTTTTCGCTCGAACCAGCCAACCTTTGAGCGGCTCGAAGCGATCAAGAAACAAGGTATCTGCGATATTGTCAATCTGCGTGGCAAGAGCGAGGCAGCGCATTACCTGATTGAAAAAGAACGCTGCCAAGCCTTGGGGTTGCAAATGCACAACATATCTTTGCAAGCCCGACGTGCGCCGGAAAAACAACATCTACAAAAACTGATCAGGCTTTTTCAACAGCTGGATAAACCCTTTTTGATGCACTGCAAATCTGGATCGGATCGCGCCGGGCTTGCCAGCGTGATTTACATTCTGACCCAAACCGGCGAAAGCATAGCCGCCGCCAAGCCTATGCTTTCCTTTCGGTTTTTGCACTTAAAGCTCACCAAAACCGGAGTTCTTGATTATTTGTTGCGCGAATATGAGCGCGCGTTTGATCTAAGCGGCGTGCGTTTCGAAAACTGGCTTGAGACTGATTATGATCCTGATGCCATCAACAAGAAATGGGCGTCAATGTCACTGTTTCAGCGCTGGCAAGCCCTGCGGTAGCCATATTTTATGAGCGGGTCGAGTTGCTTTCATGCGACAGCGCCGCAGCGGCGATAACCGATAGAGTGGCAAAGAAATAGGCTGTCAAATCGTGAAACAGCAGCACATTGCTCAACCCGCAGCCAATCATCGACAGGCTTAGGATGCTGGCAAGATAAAGCTCTGATCCGAAGCGTTTTTTCGCGTATTTCCATGCCAAAACCACCGGGGCCAGTAAGACGCACAGAACAGCCCCAAGGCCAAATATACCGGCAGATACCGCATGGTTGAAAAAGACATTATGCGCATGGCTGTAGACATTTTTGACTTCCGGGGGGAAATAGGCCGCGATGGCCGTAAACCGTGCATGCGGGCCATAGCCAAAAAGCCAATTGTCGGAAAAGGCGTCCCAAGCGGCAGTATACATGATAAGTCGCAAATACGTCGAATGATCGTAATTTTGGCCATCCTGAAAGGTTGCCAACCCGTTGATTAAACGCTCAAACGCACTGGCTGCCATCGGCCACAGCAAAATACCGGCTCCGGCCAAAGCTACGGTAATAAGCAAGATTGCTGGACGCAGCATTTTGTCTGAGCGCATGTGAAGCCAAGTCCCTAGGCCGATGGGGACCAGCAATAGCCCAACGGCCAGAAAGGGCCCCCGTGCTTCAGTCCAAAGCGCCACAATTGCAACGCCAATGAAAAATGCAATCAAAGAAAGAGCTTTGCCAAAAAGTGACTTTTGAGACCATCCCAGAACACTCAACCCGCATAGCGTAATCATAATTGCTCCGAAAGGCAGTGGATTGCCTGCAAACAGCCGCAAGCGACCATTTACTGATGCGTGATGGAGTAAACTTTTCCCAAGCACCTGAAAATCGATCTGAAACTGCCAGAGCATCAACGCCCCTAGATACATCGCATAGACGGAAAAGGTGGCGATATTTCCGATTTTTCGGCTCTCGACTCTCAGCCATTCGGGGTTCGAAAATATCCCCGCCAACCCCAAGATCAAAACTGGCGAAGTCGGTGACAAGCCGTCTAATGTTTGCCATAAACTGGCATCGCTGATGAGGCCCGCGGTGAACAGCACGGTAAAATAACCGATAAAAATTACCCCGAGTATTTTCAAGGGATCCCAAGGGCGTCTATGCTGTCCTGTTTTTATCCCCAAAGCAATCAATAGCGTAATTATGATCGCCGAGAAAAGCTCGGAAAAAGGTCCAAACAATGGTGCCATAAGGCATAAAATCAGCAAGACGTATCCGGTGCGCTGGATAATCATAACAGGTGCCTATGATCGCAGCGCATGGTTTTGCGCACGGCACTATGATTGTTTTTAACAAGCGGTAATTTGGGCGCAGGGTATAAGCTATAAGTCGCTGTATTTGCGCGAAAATCTGCCAACCAAGTTGGGCTATAAAAAGAGCATAGCTCAAGTGCCATTTGCGGCCTCATTTATCACGTCCTAAATGTGGATACAGAGATTCAGAGGCGCGTTCAAGAGCAATAGAGGGATCAAGCTGAAAGGTCCAACCATCACAGTATTAAATTGACAAAAAAAGTCGTGTCAATTGATCTGGCAATAAACGCACATCTCTGAGAGGGAACAACTCTTGCCACCGAGCCAAGGTACGATGATCCCTTGCCGCCCGCAACGCTGAGCGCATAGTAGTTTCGTTGGGTGATCGCAATTTAGGCGGACCTGACGCTGACTTGGGCCAATAAAATCAGTCTAATTATCTTCAGGCGGTCAGATACAATTATCCACGGCCTACGAAGTTTTGCACGCCGGGCCTGCTAGGCCAGTGTGATGGTGCCGATAGTTTTTATTATGTTTTGGCAGTTTTTAGGTCAATCAAACAAAGAAGGTAGTAAAATACGTTAAATCAGCATGTTGGCCATCTACCTTGCGTTAAGCTCAAAGCGACTATGTTGACCCAGCGCGGTATTTTTAGTCATATAGCGCTGAAGAGAAGCTGCAAGCTTTTGGGAAATCAACCTTATGGCCGTGACGCCTTGACGATTAATAAGGGGAGAGGGCTCACATCTTTGTGGGCCATTTTTGACCAATTTGTTTGCCGCGATCTTTGTGTGCTGTTGAAGTGATATTATAGGGTAAAAGGTTCAAAATATGGGCTATGCGCAATTTCAAAACCGGGTACTTGAAA
>ERZ1048872.941-NODE-941-length-27278-cov-9.841017_pt1 | contig 27278 bp, 27 predicted proteins | sample MGYA00383100_ERZ1048872 | MGnify/ENA primary metagenome ERZ1048872 (study PRJEB29581, sample SAMEA5548370) | metagenome | biome: marine; feature: coastal; material: water | depth 50 m | study: Short-term variability in the microbial, nano- and picoplankton...
TACCCTGCGCAAGGAAGTCGGCATCTTTTAGCTTTTTTGATTCCTCTTCAAACACGTCGATAAACGTATTACCGATAATTTTACGTTTAACTTCCGGATCATCAGCACCCGCCAGTCTTTCGAGAAAAAGTGATTCTGCCTGCACTGTCGTGAGGTTGACATTGAATGTATTGCTGGTCGCTTTACCGAATATTTCTTCTACCTGTTCTGGCTCGTTAAGCCTAAGCAGTCCGTTATCTACAAATATGCAGTGCAATTGATCACCGATCGCGCGAGACAACAGGGCTGCGACAACAGACGAATCGACACCACCAGACAATCCCAAAATAACTTGCTTGTCGCCTACCTGCGCGCGCACATCTCTTATGATGTCTTCGACAATGTTCGCTGAAGTCCATAGCCCCTCACACTGACAAATGTCCAAGATAAAGCGACTGAGAATCAAATGACCTTGCAGCGTGTGATTAACCTCTGGATGAAATTGCAAACCGTAAAAATGGCGCGACTCATCACTCATGGCCGCATAAGGGCAAGCATCCGTACTTGCCGTACCGGTAAACCCTTTCGGCAACGTCACCACCTTGTCACCATGACTCATCCAGACATCGAGCTGGCTGACAGAAGAGACAACCTCATCCGCAATTCCCCGAAGTAGCTCACCCTCGCCTTCGACTCTGACGCGGGCGTAACCAAACTCGTGTTTTTCTGAGCTTTCAACCTTGCCACCCAATTGACTAGCCATTGTTTGCATGCCGTAACAGATACCCAGTACGGGAACACCCATCTCAAAAACATAGTCAGGTGCAGCGAGGGTATCATCAGCGGTCACAGACTCAGGACCACCTGAAAGAATGATGCCTTTTGGCGAAAATGCCCGAGCGTTTTCTTCGCTTAGATGGATTGTACGAATCTCACAGTAAACGCCGATTTCTCGAACTCTGCGGGCGATTAGCTGGGTGTATTGAGAGCCGAAATCGAGAATCAAAATTTTCTCGGCGTGAATGCTTAAAGCATCGACACTGGCGGGGCTACTGGATGGTGCTGAGGTATTAGTGCTCATTGAAGTTTAGAAGCTCCAAAGGCGCGTATTATACAGTTTCAAACGGCTTTTGCGAGGCTTCAGGCAGTGCCCAGTTCTTGCAAGCGCTCAACCAAGTATGCCCGCGCCGTGTAACGTTCAGAAAGTATCACCTCCGGCCTAGGGTGCAGAAACAATGGCAGAGAAATCCGTGAGCGGGACTGGTCTGCGCCTTCAGGGTTTACCACCCGGTGGGTGGTGGAAGGGAAATACCCGCCAGAGGCTTCCTGTAACATATCACCTGTGTTGATCACCAGCGTCTCAAACTCACAGGGCACGTCCATCCATTCGTTTTCTTTCGTCAGCACCTGTAAGCCCGGTTCATTAGCCGCCGGTAAAATTGTAATGAGATTGATGTCCTCGTGTGCTGCAGCTCTTATCGCGCTTGGCTCTTCATCACCCGTTAGAGGCGGATAATGTAGTACGCGTAGCAATGTCTGATCACTACCTTCGCCCTGTACCATGCCCGACAGGGGTTCGGAATATCCAGCCGCAACCTCGGCAGGAGAGTACTTTTCAACCCAGGCAAGCAATTCGGCAGCAAAAGCCATCGTTGACTCATAATAGGTCGCAATATTTTGCTTCAAGGATGCCGGACATTGGCCCCAGGGGTAGTAGTGAAAATATTCTTTGATATCTTTGACGCTATGCCCTTTAGCCACCTCGGAAACCGAACAGGGAAAGAAACCATCTTGCGTTTCCCGGCTAAAGTGGAATGCATCTTTTTCTGCGGAATGAAAAAACGTCTGCCATTCATCGTAGATAGTGTTGACCAATCCTTCTTGAATCGGGTGATTTCTAAGCACACCGAAGCCTGTCACACGCAGCGATTCAACAAATCTTTCGGCACCGTCAGGCGCGCGGTAGTCGATCGGTTCAAGTTTCACCATTTAGTCTTTCCGTTTTGTTTGGTCAGGTAGACACAATTATAAACCTGAAACATTGTGACAAACACTGATGAGGATCAGTATTTATAAAGACCGCCAATATGAGCGTATGCATCAATCACTGACAATCTCGTAGCAAGGAATATAAGTGCTGCCGGGAAGTTTCATGCGGCCTTCACTGACAAATGAATTTAACAACGCATCCATCGCGCTCATCAAATCGGCATCTCCAGTCAATTTGAAATTTCCGTGCTCTTCAACTGCACGAATACCATCTTCCTTAACGTTCCCTGCGACAATGCAAGAAAATGCACTGCGCAGGTTTGCAGCAAGTTGATAGACAGGCTGGTCTCGCCTAAGATTCAACGCGGCCACATGCTCGTGTGAGGGTGCAAAAGGCAGCTGGAATTCATGGTACATCTTTAGCAACCAATTAAAAAAATACGCGTCGCCCTTGGCTTTACGGTACCTTCTGACCCTGCGAAGTCCACCATGCATAGCTTCGGCTACTGCAGCCGGATCGTCGACGATAATTTCGTAACGTGCTTGCGCCTGCTCACCCAAGGTCGCAGCAATAAACTGATCTATTCTTTCAAAGTAATTACGTGCTGATTCCGGACCAGTGAATACAACGGGAAATGGAATAGCTTTGTTTTCGGGGTGCAGCAAGATACCTAACAGATAGAGTATTTCTTCGAGCGTACCGGCGCCTCCTGGAAAAACTATAATCCCGTGACCAATGCGAACGAATGCCTCCAAGCGTTTTTCAATATCCGGCAAAATAACAAGTTCGTTGACAATGGGATTCGGCGCCTCTGCTGCGATAATACCAGGCTCTGTCATGCCGATATAACGACCCGTTTTTATACGCTGCTTTGAATGGCCGATGGTCGCGCCTTTCATAGGTCCTTTCATCGCTCCGGGTCCACAGCCAGTGCAAATGTCCATCGCTCGCAGGCCAAGTTCATAACCAACCTCTTTCGTGTATTCGTATTCCGGGCGTGGAATCGAATGTCCACCCCAACAAACTACGATATTGGGGGGCGTTCTGGTTTTCAACACACCGGCATTACGCAGAATATGAAAAACAGCATCGGTGGCACCGTCGGAGGAGTTAAGATCAAAGCGCGCATTATTGGTAATCTCATCACTGGCATAGATAATGTCCCGGAGTACGGAGAACATCAGATCCTTAATACCACGGATCATTTTGCCATCGACAAAAGCTTCAGCAGGCGCATTGCTTAATTCGAGCCGAACACCCCGCTCCTCTTGAAGCACCCTGATGTCGAAGTCTTCAAAGTCCTGGAGCAATTGCCGAACATCGTCCGTTGCTGAACCGCAATTCAAAACCGCTAGCGAGCACTTTCTAAACAGGTGATATAACCCACCCTGACTGGTGTCCAATAGCTTGTTGACCTCGTCCTGAGACAGCACATCAAGGTGTTGCTCGGGCCTTATTCGGATGCTCTCGACTTTACGTTTTTCGTTCATGTTACCTCTCTGTTACTCACTGTCAGTGCCGTGATGAGTCAGTCCCAGCCCTTCGTTGAAATGGCGGCGACACATCGACACATATTGTTCATTACCACCAATGGCGACCTGAACACCCTCATTGATAGGCGCGCCGTTTTCATCCATTCGCAGCACCATCGTGGCCTTGCTGCCACAATGACAAATGGCTTTAATCTCTTTCAAATTATCAGCCCATGCGAGCAAGTACTTACTGCCCTCGAAGGGCTCACCTCGAAAATCGGTTCGAATACCGTAGGCCAGCACGGGAATATCCAGCTCGTCACAAATAAAGCCAAGCTCCCTCACCTGCTGGCGGGTCAAAAATTGTGCTTCGTCCAACATGACACAATCAATGTTCTTTTTTGCGTGCTCATCGGCAACCAGCTGATAAAGGTTGTCGGCATTATTAAAGGTCTGGGCATCGGTATCGAGGCCGATCCTTGAGGTGATTTTGCCTTTGCTGAATCGGTTATCAATATCCGGGGTCAGCAACATCGTATGCATACCACGCTCGATGTAGTTGTAGCTAGACTGCAACAACGAGGTAGATTTGCCTGCGTTCATGGAAGAATAATAAAAATACAGCTTCGCCATTTACGTTTGTCCTTCGATGGCATCGGGTTTCATGGCTTTCTCGAAGGTTGACCCGTTTGCTCGGGAGAGTATTTCCAGTAGTTCGGGTCGGTTTTCTCGCATTTCATCAATCGTCAAACCTTCAAGAGAATGGGGGAACTTGAGCCACTGCTCGGTTTCATAAAGATAATAATCCGGCTCGCGATCGGTCTGATTACGCGTTGGCTTATAAAACGGCACAGCAACCCTGATGTCCTGCGGCGCATTCAAGCGTGTCTTCGTTTTAAGGTGGGATATTACTGCTTCTATACTGTTGCCGGTGTCGAACACATCATCCACGATCAACAATCTATCTTCGTGCGTTATCTTCTTGATGAGGTAACTCATGTTGAAGACCTTAACCTCGTCATCCCGACCGTCGATGCCGTGATAGGATGAGGTTCTGATCGCAATATGATCAGCATTGACGCCCTGAGTTTTAAGCACTTCTTGCACCGCGATACCGATCGGCGCACCACCCCGCCAGATAGCAATGATAAAAGTTGGCTTGAAGCCACTCTCAAGCACCTGCACACCTAATTGCATACTGTCTTCGAGCAATTGTTGCGCATCAAGATAGCGTTTCTCGGTCACCTTGGGTTATTCTCCAAAAAATGTGGTTAAGCAGCCTATGCGCTTCTTTTCGCATTATCAATCACCGTTTGCACATAACCTAGATAACAGATCAAAAAAATTATGCAGCGTAAAAAATATCTGAGCGAACAGGACGTGCTTCTCGATGCCTATCGCCTAGGCGTCGATGTGTTTAACTCTGGATTCCGACCTTCATTCATCGTTGGACTCTGGCGTGGAGGCAGCACCGTGGGCATCGCTGTACAGGAATGCCTTCAGGCGTTGGGGGTCGAAACGGATCATATTTCGATACGCACTTCTTATCAGGGTATCGCAGATTATCAGCAGATGGTAAACAACCCGGCGGAGAGAATCAGAGTACATGGCACTCAGTACTTGATCGAAAACCTGAGTAAAACCGATTCTTTGCTCATCGTTGATGACGTTCATAGCACAGGCCACAATGTCGAGGCTGTATTGGAGCGATTGCAGGGTCGTTTAAAACGTAATATGCCCGACAGCGTGAAAATAGCCAGTCTCTGGCATAAGCCGGGAAAATTAGAGACTGGTCGCAGCCCGGATTTCTTTTTGCATGAAACCGAAGACTGGCTTGTACTGCCCTATGAGCTTAGCGGTTTAACCAGGGATGAAATTCGTGCTAACAAACCATACGCGTTCGAAATTTTAAAACCTTTGATTTAGGCAGAAATATTTTCGAACAAACTGTTTAAAACTAGACTTGCTCAGGCACAGTCTCAAAACTCAGTTTCCCATGTTATTTGTTCACGAGTGACGTATTCAGCGTTTTCCGATTCTGTTTCCCGCAAAAAACTGGATATTGGCCGATAATTGGCGAAGCCAATTCGCTCGCCCTTTGAAATTTTATTCTCTAAATTTTCCACGCGTTGATAAAGCTCGTGTAATTCGATGGGGTCAACAGCATAGGATAATGTCTCGGCCAGGACTGAAAGTCGGCACAGTTTGTTTTTTCGGCACGCCGCAACTGTCCACTCAACGACCTTCGAGCCCTTTTCTCGCTGATGATATTCAGTCCTAAACCGCACAAAAAACGCTATCGCCTCCTGATAGGCTCTCGGGCTGCGCGTATTTATTATCTCCTCTAACAACTTAGCGCTTTCTTGATAGTTACGGATATCAGGCTTGATATACCCATCTAGCAACTCCAGCTTAGCAATGACATGACCAGCCTCAGCAGCATCCTTCAGCAGCTTGAGTTGAATCTGATACGGCTGCCTCGATTGAGACGACATTGCACGCATAAAATTGACACATGTAGGCACTAAAGCAGTGGCAACATTCTCGTGATATTGCAAAAACTCGATATCTTCGTCAAAAGAGGCAGGACGTTGGTTAAATTCGCTCTTTAAACGATCTTTCAACTCCTCCAACTTGTACTCACCCGCTTGCGGCTCAAAGATTGGCAAACTGGCGCAGTGCCTCGCTATCACCGACATCACATAGGTACTATCAGCGAGACCTTGCAAGTATTTGGGGTAGTGTTGTTCAAAATTTCGCTCGATTTCATTTAGCGCATAACGATAGCCGGCGACGGAAAAAGGATATGGGTCTCCTTCGAGATAGAAGAGCCCCTGCTCCGATCTGCCCTCAAGAGCCTCTGAATCAGTATTCGAATCCGACACAACATTTGCACGGTCAATTGCCTTTGATCCAGTTGATGTTAACGCTGAATCAGCTGACATATCACTCGGCAAGACGACATTTGCATCATGCCTCTGCACAAAAATAATGAGTGCCAAGGAAACAGAGAAAACAAAAAAGAGCGCAGCCAATAGACTTTTAGACATAACAGCAAGGACCCGGAGTTCAGACCAATAACTTACATCAACTCAGCGGGCGAAATACAGCAAAGCTATTGTGAAAAAGCGTATCTCCGATTTTTCACAGCCGCGTTTGAAGTCCGCACTCTCGCGTGTCATGAACTTTGGTTGGATCAAAATAATCCTGCTCATCGGGTAGATTGTATGCTTGCAAATACGCTTGCAGTTGTTTCTGATTCCAATGCAATAGTGGTGCAACTTTTAGCAAACCGCTATTGCTCCAACTGGCGATCTCAAGATGCTGCCGATACGCGGTTTGTTCACTTCGAATACCGGTAATCCAAACTTCGGCACCGAGGTGGCGCGTAGCGCGTTCGAAAGGTTCAAGTTTTACTTGGCGAGTAAATTCTTCATGCCTCGGATCTTCGACATCGGGGATACCACCCAACATGACATTGCGTCTGGTTGAAGTCATCGTTGGCGCATAAATCTCAATATTGAGTCTAAGTCGTTCGATTAATTTCTCGGCAAAGCGATAAGTGGCGGAGGTGTTGTAGCCAGTATCAACCCAAAGAATTTTGGCATCAGGTTTTATCCTAGTCACCATGTGTAAAATCACCGCCGATTGATGACCGAAAGTTGTACTTGTCATGACTTTTTCACTTACAGCGTAGCTTTCAGTCACAATCTCTTCCGCGGTCATTTGTCCCATGCTTGAATTTAGCTGGGCTAGATTCAATGGTTCGGGAGAAATATTTTGGGTCTTTCGTTCCTGAGTTGCCACCATGAGCGTCACATTTTACTGACTTTCTTGGTCGCCAATTATAGAGAAGAATAAAGTTAAGTCAGCCTAACGCTTGGAACGATTTTTCATTAGCTTATTTTATGAGTGTGCATATGCTTATACTGCTAACGACGATAGGCAGGTATACTCGACCTACAGATAGACGTAATCACGGTAAACACATGACAATGCCAAAAGATATTTCCACAATAGACACACTCGATGATCTTCGTGAATTTCATGGTGAAGCCTCATCAGGCGTGAAGGCAAAAATTCAGTACAGACTCGACCAACACACAAAAAACTTTCTGGCACGCTCGCCTTTTCTCATCCTCGCAACCAATAATGAAACCGGCTCAGATGCTTCGCCACGTGGCGATACACCGGGGTTTATCCAAATAATTGATGACACAACCGTGCTTATGCCGGAGCACCCTGGCAACCGACTCGCAGATTCTCTGACGAATATTGTCGTAAACCCAATGATAGGTATGATCCATTTCATACCGGGCATGGACGAGACACTTCGCATCAACGGCAAGGCTCGCATCACTAACGATGAGCGTTTGCTGGCCATGGTTGCCCACAAGGGAAAGATGCCCAAGCTTGCAATTGTTGTCGATATTGAACAAGTTTATTTTCACTGCGCGAAAGCCCTCATGCGCTCACATCTATGGGACCCTAATTTGTATATGCCGCGAGCCGATTTCCCGACCCTCGGAAAGATATTGCTCGATCAAATAAAGGGAAAAGATGTATTTGCCGATGAGGTCAATGCACTGGACGCGAATCTTGATGCCGATGCTAGAGATAACCTGTATCACTAGCAAAGGAAGCTAATTACTCAGTTAGGAAAGCGAAAGGAAAAAACCAGCCAGCGCAGCACTCATGAAGTTCGCCAACGTTGCCGCAAACACTGCCTTCAGGCCCAGCCTTGCGATTTCTGGACGCCGGGCTGGTGCCATCGCACCAAGACCCCCCATCAAAATTGCAATACTTGAGAAATTGGCAAAGCCACACAGCGCCAACGTTACGATCGCCTGTGTATGACCGGACAGTGTGTCCCGCACATTCACAAAGTCAAGATAGGCAATGAACTCGTTGAGCACAAGCTTCTGCCCTATGAGCGCCCCCGCCGCGTTGGCTTCATGCCAAGGAACACCCAGAATCCATGCAACAGGTTGAAAGAGGTAACCCAGCAACAATTGCAAGGTCAGATCTGGTAGACCGACAATCCCCCCGACACCCCCAAGAATACCGTTGATTAGCGCAATCAGAGCAATAAAAGCCAATAACATGGCACCGACGTTCAACGCTATTTGAAGTCCAAATCCAGCGCCTGATGCGGCAGCATCAAATACATTGGCGTACTCTTCATCGGGGATTTTGAGCTCTTCGACAGCATTAACTGCTTCTTCTGTTTCAGGAATGATGATTTTGGCCATTAGCAAAGCGCCTGGGGCAGCCATAAAACAAGCGGCGAGCAAGTAGGTCATCTCAACGCCCATCGCTGCATAACCAGCAAGCACAGCACCAGCAATTGAAGCGAGTCCACCGACCATCACTGCAAACAATTCAGATCGAGTCATCGTCGGTATGAACGGGCGAATTACCAGTGGCGCCTCGGTTTGGCCAACAAATATGTTGGCTGCTGCAGATAGTGATTCTGGTCGACTGGTACCCAAGACCTTCTGCAACGCTCCGCCAATAAGCCGAACGATCCAAGTCATAATGCCTAGGTGATACAGCACGGCGATAAGTGAGGAGAAAAATATGATGACAGGCAAAACCTGAAAAGCAAACACGAAGCCAACCGACGGGTCACCAATGCGCCCAAAAACAAAATTAATGCCTTCCTGACTGTAACTGAGAATATTAGAGACGCCCTCTGCGATAACCAGTAGCAATTGCTTGCCAATAGGCACATAAAGCACAAAAGCACCGATACCGGCCTGAAAAGCAAACGCCCCGGCAACGGTTCGCCAGTTCACTCTCGACCGATTGGAGGACATTAAATACGCAATCACGGGCAATATCAGGATGCCAAGCAGGCTGATCATGTTAGTTCCTTATTATTTATTACTAGAAAGGGCCCAAGGGACCAGGCTTGCTGTGCTCATTATTGTTCTTTATTCTGCTCGGCAGGCGTGAATTGTATCAGTTCCCGACCTAAAGGAAAGTTGTCGAACTCACCAAATCACGATTCGTCACGAAAAGTTAATCAGCAACCCTCGCAGACCACCGGCATTACATATCGGATCGAATCAACGACCCATCGACGATATTCTGATCAGGTATCGCAGACTCGAGGCGGATCATCATTTAACGCTTCAGCATGTGATTTCGCTTTCTTCCTTGATGCGTACAATGCTACCCGCTTATTTGCGCCAAATGCTCGATCCAGCTCAAGCCCCTTACCAGGGTAGTTACCCCAGCGGTATCTTTTACCTTTAGTTCCTTCAGGTAATTGCCATACACCAAAACTTTTAGGCATCGTCCAGTTAGTATTCGTGGGATGTTTTTTCAGGTCTTGTTCAGTCAACTGGCCATCAGTACTCATATCAGATTCACCTCTTCGATATTGCAATCACCCGACATTTTTTCTATCCACTCATTGATCAGGTCAACACCTTCACGGTGAACCGTCGAGCGGCCCAATTCTGGCATCATGGCGCCAAGGTCGAGACTTTCCATTCGATAGCTCAGAATTGAATGGTCGGGCTGCCCCGGCTGAATACCGACAAATCTGCCACCTGTGCCTTGGCCCGCTGCAATCGGGGGTTTGCAAACGCCAAGACGCAATTGATCAGTCTCTTCAATGTTGAGAAAGAGACCCGAGGTATCGCCGGCGCCGGTACGGTTGTGACAATGACCACAATTAATATCCAGATAACTTCGGGCTCGATCATTCAGACTCGCCTCAGCGCTGTGCATCTTGGCGTTTTGCGGCATCGCAGTTAACGGGAATTGACTACTCTCCAGCAAAAAGCCAGTTTGCACAAAGTGCGCTAGTTGATTTTTAGCCTGATGCATATGCGCGTAACCTTTGTTGATATGTTTCGGCTTTAAACCAATCGGTCCCATTTTTTCTGCCGTAAGGTCTTCAATATGGCAACCCTGACACTGATTATAATCGGGCACAGCATAGGTGAATTGATGAACTGGCTCAGTCACGCCTTCACCGCCGGATGAACCAGCCCCGGCATACAACGTTAGTTCAAACGCGCTACCTGCAACTTCCAAACTCGCTTCCGTCTGCGCCTTATTCCAGACATAAGGTAGTCCTTGCCAGCCGTCAGGCCTGTGAACAAGCAGCCTTGTTTCGATCAATCGCACCTTATCAAGGTCCAGCCCTTTCGAGCCAAAGTCTTGTGTTTCATCTCTGTCAAAATACAGCTGTTCACCGTCTCGGGGATAGAAAAATGTTTTGGAAATGATGGTGCCAACGGGGAACTGGATCATGCCACCATCATCAAAGGTCGCTGACTCGCCCTCGGGTACCCAGAGCGTTCTGAATTTGTGCGCATAATCTGTAAAGAGTGGCGTATTAAGATCATAGGCGACAGATCTGTTACCCGGCACTAATTCCTGCTTCGACACATGAAGCACACCCCAGTCTGACAGCAGCGCAGGAAACTCGTCAGCTGACTCTGGTTTTGGCTCGCTAACAAACTGCGATGGCGTCTCAGAGACGCTGTTCCCGCCTGATTCGGCACATGCCGTTAGGCCGATCAGAACAAGCATGGCGAAACACAATTGCAAACGGGTACAGGAACCCATCGTCACACTGGTAATATGCATATTTAACCGAACGGCAACTCAACGGGTTTTAGCGGCGCAAGCTCGCATCGATGATTTGCCATGTTTTCATTAGGATTGTTATAGCCATTGGGTGCATCAACATTGAGTATTTTACTTTGTGTATCCTGCAGACAGATCGCCAGCGCCGCAGGCAGCTCACCTTCAACAGCAACTGCAGGATTGGTGTACCCATCCCAAATAACGTCAGGAAAACGACCATTCAGCCCGTACATAGCAAGCTTTAGCGCTTTCAGTTCTAGCGTATCTGGTGATTCACCTCCGCCAGTGTACGAATTATCATGGATGTAGATTGCCTCGGCGTAAGGGTCAAATGTCTTGTTTTTGATTTCCGAGCCATCCGCCGTTGAAAAATAGCTCGAAACAATTACATTAGCGGTGTCGTTATTTTCAAACTCGTTTTCAAAGATATGGACATGATCATTGGCATTGATTAACACTCCGGAACCGACCGGCACGCCAGCAACGATTGATCCCGCTGGGGCAAAATTGGCTGTATTGTTCGAAACAACCCGGTTTCTAAACACCCTTGTTCGTTCACCTCGCTGTGATAACCCAGGCAGATTGAACACTAAAATACCGCCCGTATTGTTTTCGGCAACATTGTCAAACACATCCGCATCAATTGTATTTTCGATTTCAATGCCAGCAACGTTGTAGGCAGCTCTTGAGTTTTTCACAACAACATTTTTTGACTGACCAACATAAATTCCAGCATCGGAGGCACCGATGGCAACCGCGCCATCAATCAGTACGTTTTCGCACTGAACAGGATAGAGTCCGTATGCACCGTTGGACTCATTAGGACCGGCAGTCCACTCTACACGCACCTGACGAATAACGAGGTTGCGACACTCATTAATTTTGATTGCATCTCCTTTGGCATCCTCGACGGCAAAGCCTTCTAGCACAGTGTCATCCGCAGTAATCATTAAACCTTCAGCACCCTGAGTCTGGTGCTTGAATGTGAGTACTGATTCAGCCATACCCGCACCGCGAATAGTCACACCATCAACTTTCAGTGACAACCCGCGGGTGATCTCGAACGTCCCCTCTGGAATCTCGATAACATCGCCGGTTTTCGCCATAATCAGCTTTGTCTGCAACTGCTTTTGAAAACTGGCGGCCGACTCCGTATTTTTTACGTCGACGGATACAGCTTTATCTAAAGGCTCGCTACATCCAGACAGCCCCAGTAAACCGGCTACAAGAAGTCCTGCAACACTCAAACACACGTTTGTTTTCATATCTGCTCTCTTCTCACAAAAAATTTTACTGAATTTACCGTCAAGACTCGTCACGATAAAGGCTCGACTCCGAGGATATCATCACTAAGCTTTTCTGCCATCATAATCACTGGTGCATTCAGGTTACCATTCGTTATTGTTGGCATGATCGACGCATCGACGACCCTTAGATTTGCAATACCATGCACCTGCCCCCTAGCGTTGACCACGGCCATGTCATCTTCGCCCATGCGACAGCTGCAACTCGGATGATAGGCGCTCTCGCCATGTGCTTGAACAAACGCATCGAGCTCAGTGTCTGTCGTGGCGTCAGCGCCGGGCTTTAACTCACGGCCCTTGTATGCAGAAAAGGCTTTCGTACCAATAAGTTCACGAACCCGGCGAATACCCGCGCGCATCACCTCGCGGTCCTCTGCCGTGCTGTGGTAGTTGAAAAGAATATTCGGCGAACTGCTTGGATCGTTAGATGTCAACCTAACGTGTCCCCGACTGGTCGGCTTCATGGGACCGACATGAACCTGAAAACCATGGCCGTTGTGACGATCTTTACCGTCATAGTTCATCGCAACGGGCAGAAAATGAAACTGCAAATCGGGATACGACACTGACGGGGCACTTCGTAAAAACGCACCCGTTTCAAAGTGATTGGTAGCGCCTGCTCCACTATTCATCAAATACCATTGGAGACCAATGATCGCCTGGTTGTACCAATGCAGAGACGGATAAATCGAAACAGGCTGCTCGCACGCGAACTGCACGTATATCTCAAGGTGGTCTTGCAAATTCTCACCCACGCCTGGCAGATCAACGATGGGGTCAATCCCAACTGCTTTTAATTGAGCCGCGTTGCCAATACCCGATAGCATCAATAACTGCGGCGAATTGATCGCGCCACCACAGAGAATTACTTCACTGTTTGCGTACAGTTCATGCAAACTGCCGCCGCGCCGAAATTCAACCCCTTCCGCTTTCTGGTTGTTCACTAATATCTTTTGTACTTGGGTCCGGCTGTGTATCGTCAGGCTGCCCTCACCTTCGATACTCGGCTGCGCTAGGTAGCCTTGCGCGGTACTAAAGCGCCGACCCGATTTGACGGTGCGATCAAAAACACCAACGCCCTCTTGCTGGGCGCCATTGAAGTCTTCCGAATGATCAATGCCGAGCTCCTGTCCAGCAGCTAACCACGCCTCAAATAGTGGATTGTCTGCTTTACCTCTACTAATGTGCATCGGCCCAGACCGTCCACGGTGACTATCAACACCATAGATCGTATTTTCAGACCGCTTGAAATATGGCAAACATCGGTCATAACCCCAGCTTTCCATACCTGGCGCTTTCGACCATTCATCGAAGTCACCTTTGTTACCTCGCACAAAAATCATACCGTTTATTGAGGATGATCCGCCCAGCACTCGCCCCCGGGGGCAGTAAAGTCGACGATTATTAAGGCCCGGCTCCGCTTCAGAGTGATAGAACCAGTTGTATGTATCGTTGGACAATACATGTGATAACGCCGCAGGCATGTGGAGGCGATAGTCCCACGTATGATCTTTAGGCCCTGCTTCGAGCAGCGTTACGTGATGCCTTTGAGACAACCTTTTCGCCAACACACTGCCAGCCGAACCAGCGCCGATGACGATGTAGTCTGTTTGATTCTGTTTAGTGTTTTTCGATCCGCGCAATTCTCATTCACTCTGGTAAGTACTTGTTGTGACTTCTCGTATGAAAAACTCGCCGCATCATATCCTAGACATGATAGCTGTGCAGCTTGTTGGAAATATGTTTTATTGTCACTCACGGCTAAATTTCACGGTTTCATCCTACGAGGCAACAAATTATGCAGCTACAAGGGTTCGGAATCGGACATGCGCATGACCTGAAACTCAAAAGTGGCGTCACCGTCATTTTGCCTGATAGCCCGGCGACCGCAGCGGTACATGTCATGGGTGGCGCGCCCGGAACTCGAGAGACTGATCTGCTCTCGCCTGAACAACTCGTTCAAACCGTGGACGCCATTGTGCTTTCTGGGGGGTCTGCTTTTGGTCTTGATGCGGCTTCAGGTGCACAAGCTTGGCTACGCGAACAAAACAGAGGCTACGCTGTCGGCGATATTCGCGTGCCTATCGTTCCATCCGCCATATGCTTCGATCTAGACAACGGCGGTGATAAATCTTGGGGACGCTACCCACCCTATCGGGAGCTGGGATATCAGGCTATTGGTTGCACAACCGATCACCCTGAAGAGGGCGCTGTTGGCGCAGGCGCAGGCGCGACGACAGCGGGTTCAACGGGCGGTTTTGGTATTGCAGAGCAAAGACTCGGGGATGAAATTGTTGTCTCTGCAGCCGTCGTTTGCAATGCCGTTGGATCTGTCTACGTTGGCGATACCGATCACTACTGGGCAGCACCGTTTGAAAAGAACAAGGAGTTCGGCGGGCGCGGCTTACCCAACCCACTACCCGATAACGCCCATATCATGAACACGAAAGGCAGTACTCAACCAATGGAGAATACGACACTGGCTGTTGTCATGACCAATGCCTCGCTCACACAAGCGGAATGCAAGCGCATCGCAATTAACGCACACGATGGGTTTGCAAGAGCAATTTATCCCGTGCACACGCCATTAGATGGCGATTTAGTTTTTGTGATCTCATCTAACGAAAAAACACTCGCTGGTACAGGGGTCGAAGCAATACACCTAGGGACAACTGCCGCAAACGTCGTTTCACGCGCGATCGCCAAAGGTGTGCATCTGGCTAAATCTTAATTTTTTTGATGGCGCTGCAACGTATATCAATCCAAGGGAAGCAACCGCCCTTTCGGCGAAAGACTGACTGTTCCCATGTTGCGGAGGTGTTGAGTCAGGACATCTGCAAACTTAACATCCTCACTCACCATTCTCTTTCCCTCACGAAACGCATGAAACAAATCACCACCCTGCGCCATAATTTCAACGGTTGAAACATGATAACTGCTGTCGGTTTTCAGTTTGACGCCATTAACTTCCACCGACTGCACGCGTTCACCAGGAGGGTTAGCCAGTTTATATCTCACTTTTAAACCGGAAACCTGCAACATGCCCCGTTCAAGGGTCAAAGATTGTTCCAACACGGCCAAAATCTGACCACCTGTCATTTCCAGTTGTGCGACCCTGTCAGTGAAGGGAAAAGAGTCAATCACATCAATCAGCGGCACATCACCTTTCGGTAGATCAGCACGCAATGCGCCTGAAGGCATAAAACCGATTTCAGCACCCGCTTCCGCGCGGATAATGTCTGCATACAAATTACCTAGGTCCGACTCTTCATTATAGAGCCTGCTGATTCTCTCTTCGGCAAAGCAAAGCGTCTGCTGCAATTCGGGGAACAGCGCTTTATATGCAGCCAATTTTTCAGCAATCACAGGATGGGCAGCAAGTTTATTACTAACGACAGGTATAAGTTGGCCATCGTGTGAGACTATTTTGCTCGATGTGCCCGAGACTTTTTCTAGCCGAAGGAAAAGAGAACCCAGTCTCGTGCCCTGCCCGTAAGTTTGCATGATCAGCGTACCGGTCTTTGGATGCACAAAAGGCGCTTCAGTGCCCGAATCAGCGTGTCCGCTGAAAATTACGTCGATACCCGGCACTTTGCCCGCCAGTTCTATTTCCGATTCGATGCCTCGCTGTATTTCCGGATGAGCCTCATCGTCCGTCTGCATTGGCGCTGTTTTACCTTGGTGTGTCAACACCAGAACCAAGTCAACCTGAGGCTTTAACATGTCAACCAAGGGCGCTATTGTTTCCGACGGGTCGCGCACATCTATGCCTTTGATGTGCGAGGGAATGATAGCTGTACCTGCGTCTTGTCCCATAATGCCAATGACACCGATGCGAACGCCGCCTCTCTCAACAATGGTAAACGCCTGCGCATAAGGCAAACCTGATTCAGCGTAAAAAAGGTTCGCTCCCAAAACCGGAAACGGCAATCGATCCTTGGTCTTTGCGAAGGACTCCCAGCCATATTCAAATTCATGATTACCAATCGCCATGGCATCGTAGTCCATGGTAATCATCATCTCCATGGGCACAATACCTTCGGTCTTCTTCGAGAGTACGCCCGTGAATATGTCACCGGCGTCAAATAGAAAAACCACATCTTCGCGCGCTCGAATATTGTCGATCAGCGTCGCTATGTGGGCAATGCCGCCGAGATTTTCTATCTGAGGATTCCAATAGGCAGGAATCGGGTCAAACGCACTCTCAAAATCATTGGTAAATAGCAGCGTAACGTTACGGTGCTTAATAGACGGTGATGTTTTGCTCATTTCTGAATGAGCGCAGCTGAAAACCGGCGTCGTTAATAGCCAAACTAAAACGAAGAGATATCGCGGCATGCATATCAGATGGAAGAATTTTGTCTTTATCATGTGTTCTATCATGTATCTTGTCATGTGTTCTGTCATGAAGTCTGCAATCCAAAGGCTACGCACCCTCCACTGTTTTGTCTATTGTTCCTGAGTTAAGCTGACGAAAACCAACTTGCGCACTAGGAAAACCATATTGCTTGAATCAGCCATCCATCTCGTCACTACGCAAAAACTTTTCGGCGGCCATCAATCTCAGTACAAACACTATTCGGACGCGTGCCAGTGCGAGATGACATTTTCAATTTACATGCCACCTCAAGCCGCGTCGGCGGCAGTGCCAACACTTTATTGGTTATCAGGTTTAACTTGCACTGACGAAAATTTTGTTACCAAGGCAGGGGCGCAGCGCGTCGCTGCTTTACTTGGTATGGCGATCATCATGCCGGACACAAGTCCTCGTGGGGAGAGTGTTAGTGACGACCCCGACGGCGCGTGGGACTTTGGTTTGGGTGCAGGGTTCTATGTCAACGCGACGCAAGCCCCCTATCGTCAGCACTACAACATGTACGACTACATCGTGACAGAGCTACCTGCGCTAATTAACAACAACTTTCATGTCGACAGTCAAAAGCAATCAATTTCCGGACATTCTATGGGCGGGCATGGCGCACTTACGATAGCGCTTAAGAATCCAGGCAAATATCAATCTGTTTCTGCCTTCGCACCGATATGTGCCCCTAATCAATGTCAGTGGGGACAAAAGGCATTTTCAGGATATTTTGGTCAGAACACATCACTGTGGCACCAACACGACGCGACGCGACTCGTTGAATCGGCCACAGAACGTTTACCGATCTTAATTGATCAAGGAGAAGACGACAGTTTTCTTAAAGATCAACTCCACCCGACGCTATTTGCAGAGGCTTGCCGCCGCAACAATCACCCGCTCGAATTGCGAATGCAATCGGGGTACGACCATAGCTATTTTTTTATTGCGACATTCATCGAAGATCATTTAAATTTTCATGCGCGAGCATTGGCACTTTAGCGCTGGCGAGCAATTCAAAATGACGATACGGCTTAACAAGTGCATTAAACCAAACCGGAGAACTACAGACATTGGCTGACAACAATAAATCAGGCAGCGGTAGCTGGAACCTTAAAGACACGATTGGTTTGCCAGTAATCCATTCTGCCGGTGGACTGGTCTGCAATCACTATCATCACGTGTTACTGATGTTCAAACGCGGAAAATGGGATATGCCAAAAGGCCGGGTCGAAAGTGAGCAATCGAAACCCGAAGCGGCACTGCGAGAGGTTCAGGAGGAGACGGGGCTTGATATCGACAAGCTGACCATTGAGGGGCAGCTAGTTTCGACATGGCATACTACCCGTCACGGCAATACAAAATATTTAAAGAAGACTGATTGGTACCTAATGAAATACGACGGCGATGATGACGATACCAACCCTCAGGTCGAGGAAGGTATCATTGAATGTCGCTGGGTACACCTGAGCGAGCTACCTGCTTATCGAGAGTTGCTTCGGGCACGCATCAATTATGTGGTTGATTTTTGGCACAGCAACCTTGCTTACGTACCGAGAAACTAAACGCAACATGCCATCGACCGTTTTATTGCTTGCCTTCGCTGTGCTGCGCTTTCGTCAAACTAAACGCGCCACGGATTTCTCCCAAAGCATAACCGGTAGCAATATCATCCGGATAATAAACCTCAAGCGCTTTAGCCGCTCTTGGCGAGAGCTCGCTGCCGTGGCAGTTTAAACAAAGCCCTTCAACACCCTGCGCTTGCAGGAATCTAAAGTCGCCTTCAATGATCTCCGCATGAGAAAGTGCCGCAGCTGGGGAGCCAAATCGCTGACGCTCGTTGAAGGTATTCAGTACCTTTTGCTCAAAGCGGTCCGCTGAAGCACTAGATTTATTACGCGGTTTAAGGCTGACGCGTTTGACCGACCAACCGGTTTCGTCGCTTAACGCCTTCGCTATTTGTGGCGCCTCAACGGCACATATTTTGACCGCATGATCGAATCCGCCAGACTCAATCGCCGCTAGCAAACGTGGTTTCAACTTGCCACCGAACCGTTTCACAATCGACCGCGCATCAACCGATAACGCTTGCATCGCTGCCGCCTGAATTTCTTTTTCACTTTCCGCTGTCGAAGCTGGCGAGGCAACCGTCAACAAAATAACTACAACGAATATTTTCCGCACGGCAGCATCAATCACCAAGCATGTTCCTCACCGTTCCACTTCCAGAAACGTCCACTTTGTTCGGACGTCATGTTGTCGAAAAATCTAATAATACCCGACGCACTTTCATCAGCAGAAATATCTGCCGCGGGACCACCCATATCGGTTTGCACCCAGCCAGGATGAATTGGGCATACGAGAATATTCTCAGACTCAAGGTCTTTTGCCATGACCTGCATCACTTTATTCAGGGCGGCTTTGGAACTCTGATAAGCCAAGGCACCGGCGCTTGCTCTACTCAGCGCTCCCATTTGACTGGAAACACTTATCATCCGCGGATGTGGCGATAGTTTCAAATTATCCAGCAGTGCCATCGAAATTTGGAGAGGCGCAATGGTATTAACGTCAAAGGTATGCCGCCAGGCATCAATATCCATATCTTTAACCGTCTGTCGTTTGTGACCCATTTCACCGGCGTTATTTACCAACACATCGATTTGAACTCCCGACAACGCACTGCCCAGCGCCGCTATCGATTTTGTACTCGTTACTTCGAGCTTTTGGATGTTTAGATTTGAGGCTTCAAGCGCATTCAGATCACTCGCAGATTCCGGGTCTCTACAGGTTGCAATGACGTTACGTCCGTCTTCGATCAACTGCCTAGCTATCTCGAAGCCGATACCTCTGTTCGCGCCAGTGATTAAGATAGTTTCCATTCAAACCTCGTTTTCTTCATATATCACAACACCCTGAGGCATGACTTCCCAACAGGCTTTCGAGCCGACATAAATGTGCCGAGCAATCTCCACATCTGGATTTCCATTCACGCAACCTAAACTAACGCCGTGAATAACGCCGTCGAGCAGACCACAAAGCGTTGAGCCACATTTTGAGCAAAACTGAAGTCCAAAACCATCGCCGCCATTATAAGTACTGATTTGTTCTTTACCACATGTCCACTTGAACCCAGCGGGTTCGACTAACGCATAGGCTGATGCTTGAGCGCTAAAAGCCTTTCGACATCTGGAGCAATGGCAGGAGCGCGCGTCGCGCAACTCACCGTCAACCTCATACTTAATTTCTCCACAAAAACACTCTCCGGAATTTTTCATTTAGCCTCTATTTACACTTCAATTTGTAGCACCCCAAGCAGTCGAAAGCCGTCAACCAACAAGGTCAGCGCAAATACACACAGTACTAATCCAAGAAAACGCATGGTATTAACATATACCTGCCCTTGCAGGAAATTGCGGGACCGTCCAGCGACGTTAGCCAATACAACTTTCGCGCCCACCAAAAAGAGATAGAAACTCAACAGAAAAAGCACCGGCGCGACGACACTGACGGATATCGCTTTTGACATTATTGGAGCGCCCACACTAAACCAAAATAAATAAGGGTGCGGACTGAGTAAGTTAGTCACAACCCCACGAAACAGGGACCTAGACGTACTAGGCGCTGGCGTATCACCGCGACTCGTTACCGTACGCAGGTTTTCATACCCCATGTAAAAAACAAAGATACCACCGAGAATCGACATTCCACCGAGCAGCGTCTCGACATCTGAAAACTGGCTTACGAAAAAAAAGGCAAAGACAATGATCGGCAGATCAGTGAGCAATGGAGACAAAGCAACCCTCACACCGGCACCGACCCCGCCGCTCAGTGTCTCGGAGATGACAAGGGTTAACAAGGGACCCGGTGCAATACCGGCAGAGAAACCCAGCAAAATACCTGTCATTAAATAGTAGCTCATGGTTTCTATCTAGAATCCTTCACCGCAGTATACAAGGGAAAGACAATCAGTCACATTCGGGCTACGTGGCGTAGGGTGGAAAAGCTGACCACTATTTTCCTGACATGCATCTTTTGCTAGCATCGCATCAAATAACAGGAAGACACCTATGAAAATTACCATGTTGGCTTACCCGGGCATGACCCCGCTTGACCTTATGGGTCCGCTACAAACTTGGACTTTCTGGCCAGAGGCCGAGGTTCAAGTTGTGTGGAAACATACTGACCCGATTATGACAGACACCGGAATGGCTGTCGTGCCGACCCATTCTTTCAAGACTTCCTTCGAGCGACCTGACATTGTTTTTGTACCGGGAGGTACCAAGGCAACCTTTGAGCTCACTCAAGACGAAGAGACGCTAAATTTTCTGCGCACAAAAGCAGAAACGGCTGCTTGGGTAACGAGCGTTTGCACTGGCGCGCTGGTGCTTGGCGCAGCTGGCCTATTAAAAGGATACAAGGCCACAACACACTGGGCAGCAAAAGAAGCGTTATCAGCATACGGCGCAGAGATAACAGAGGGACGCTATGTCATTGACAGAAACAGGGCCACCGGCGGTGGCGTTACTGCGGGCATTGATTTTGGACTGGCGATGATTGCCGAGATTTCTGGAGAGCAACTGGCGCAAGTTGCTCAATTGGCGATGGAGTATTCACCAAAACCCCCTTTTCAATCGGGCACTCCTGAAGAAGCATCAACGGAGACTAAAAAAATGGTGTTGGCAGGCTTCGCCGAAAGCAGTCGCTAATAACAATCACCAAAACATCAGGCGCTTGCCAACCTCAGACCGGTATTACCGTCAAATAGGTGAAGGTCGTCTATTTCATACGACAGCGGCAAAACTTCTCCAATTCGTGGGGATTTATTACCGTCGAGCTTAACAATAATAGACGCTGAGTCCTCTGGCATTTCAGCGGGACGACAATGCACCAACGTCTCGGACCCGAGCGTTTCAATTGCCAGCACCGCGCACTGAAGTTTTGCGTTGTCTCCTGTGCTAATAAAAAAATCATCGGGTCGTATGCCAGCAGTAATTTGGTCAGACTCGGCACCAGCTAAACGTGCAGAGGGCAACTTGAAAGGGGCCCCTTGTTCGAGCACGACTGATACATCATTTGATCCCCTGCCGGCTACAGTGCCCTTGAGCAAATTCATCGGTGGAGCACCGATGAAACCTGCAACATATGTCGATGCAGGTCGCTGATAAATATTCATCGGTGTGTCGATCTGTTCAATTGCACCATCATTTAAAATAATGAGCCTATCGGCCAGCGTCATCGCTTCGACCTGATCGTGCGTTACGTACAAACTGGTGACACCCAAACGTCGCTGCAAGTGCTTAATCTCCAATCTCATTCGCACTCGGAGTTTCGCGTCCAGATTAGACAAGGGCTCATCAAACAGGAAGATAGCAGGCTCACGGACAATAGCACGTCCCATCGCGACGCGTTGGCGCTGCCCACCGGAAAGTGCCGCTGGCTTTCTTTCGAGCAAGTTTTCCAAACCCAGTAACAAAGCCGTTTCTTTGACTCGCTGTTTGATCTCTTCAGGCGGCAGACCGCGGAGCTTTAGCCCATACGCCATATTACCGAATACTGTCATGTGTGGATAAAGCGCATAATTCTGAAAAACCATGGCGATGTCCCGATCTTTAGGTTCAACGCTATTCACTACTTGCTCATTTATCAGCACCTCACCTGCGGTTATAGGTTCGAGCCCAGCAATCATTCGGAGCAAGCTAGACTTGCCACAACCTGAAGGCCCGACAATGACAATCATCTCACCATCCGCCACTTCAAAGTTGATGTCACTCAGTACTTTTTCAGCATCGTATGACTTATAAATATTGTTCAAGGCAAGTGTCGTCATTTACTTTTCCGTTTCGGTCAAACCTTTGACAAAAAGATTCTGCATACAAAGGACCACTATAATTGGCGGCAACATTGCCATCAGTGCGGTCATCATAATGATATGCCATGCTGGTTCACCGTCGGCTGTTTCAAGCAGGCTTTTCATTCCCATGACAATGGTATACATCGATTTTTCTGTTGTGATTAATAGCGGCCACAAATATTGGTTCCAACCAAAAATAAACAGAATGACAAATAGTGCCGCAATGCTCGTACGGGAAATCGGCAGCAGAATATCGAAAAAGAACCTCATTGGTCCTGCACCGTCAATTCGCGCCGCTTCAAGTAACTCGTCAGGGATCGCCAAAAATGTTTGCCTGAACATGAAAGTTGCTGTTGCACTCGCTATGAGCGGTATTGTTAAACCCCAGTAACTGTTTAGCATTCCGAGGTCTGCAACCACCTCGAATGTCGGTAATATACGCACCTCAACCGGCAGCATTAGCGTGACAAATATCATCCAGAAAAAAAACATCCTGAATCTAAAATTAAAATATACAATCGCAAAGGCAGACAAGAGAGAGACGGCAATCTTTCCGGTTGCAATCATCAGCGCCATGACCAACGAATTAAGCATCATCATGCCAACGGGTATACCACCTATGGCCTCCTCCCGACTGGAAAACATCGCTTTCAAATTATTGAGGAATTGATCACCCGGCAACAGCGGAAAGGGTACCTGAGTAACACGCACGCTGTCGTGGGTTGCTGCGACGACAGTAATCCAGACGGGAAACGCGATCACCAACAACCCTATGATAATGATCAGGTGAGACATCAAACTACCTATGGGTCTGTGCTCTATCATGATGCGTAGTCTACCTGGCGCTCAACGTAACGAAACTGGATCACCGTGAGCAGAATCACCCCGATCATAAGTATTGTTGATTGCGCAGCAGATCCTCCGAGGTCGAGACCGATAAAACCATCGCTGTAAGCTTTGTAAACGAGTATTTCAGTCGCTTTCGCTGGCCCTCCACCTGTCACCACATGAATGATCCCAAAGGTTTCGAAAAAAGCATAAACGACATTTACCACCAACAGGAAAAAACCGGTCGGCATGATCAATGGAAAAATGATTGTCCGAAATCTATGCAGGGGACCTGCACCATCAAGTGCAGCTGCTTCGATCAGCGACTTTGGAATCGCTTGCATTGCTGCCACGAGGAATAAAAAATTATAACTGATTTGTTTCCATGTCGCCGCGATGATAACCAGCGCCATCGCCTCGCCGCCATTGAGCCGATGATTCCAGTTCCAGCCAACACTGTCGAGCATTGCAGTTAAAATGCCAAGTGTAGGGTCGAACATAAAAACCCACAATGCACCTGCTAAGACAGGTGCGACCGCATACGGCCAAATCAGCATCGTTCTATAAAACAGCGCGCCGCGAATAATTCTGTCGACAAAACCCGCCAACAACAATGCGATAGATAGAGAAAGTAAGGCCACACTAAACGAAAAAAACAGCGTCCTGAAAACCGTGTCAAAATACAATGCGTCAGACAGCAGATACGTATAATTTTCAAACCATACAAACTCGGTCGAAAACCCGAACGCATCTTCAATGAGAAACGACTGATAGATTGATTGACCCGCTGGCCACATAAAGAAAACAAGCGTGATCAGAATTTGTGGAGCCACCAATGCATAAGGCAACCACGACGACGGAAAGTGAACACGCTTTAGCATCGCGTGCAGATACTAGTTAGCACGTTCAAACCTTCTCAGCAGCCGATTACCTCTATTGACAGCGTCGTCAAGTGCAGACGAGGCAGTTTTTGTACCAGCCCATACTGACTCGAGCTCTTCGTTAATCACCGTCCTTATTTGGACAAAATTGCCAAACCTTAAACCTTTTGAATTCTCCGTTGGTGTATTCAGGTTCAGCTGTTTGACGGCAACATCATAGTCAGGATTACGCTGGTAAAACCCCTGCTCTCTTGAAAGCTCAGAAGCAGGCAGTGTAATAGGGACGTAACCCGTTTCCTGATGCCACCAGGCCTGAACCTTCGCACCCGAAAGATAGCTGAGAAACTCCGCCACCCCCTTGTAACTCTGTTTGCTATGACCTTGCAGCACCCAAAGCGTTGCTCCACCGATAATCGAGTTTTGCGGTTTGGTCGCGATCGAAGTATCCAGTGGTAACATCGATTGGCCATAGGCGAATTTAGCTTGGCTTGAAAGCGCTGCCGTATTGGCTGATGAGCTCATCCACATGCCACACTCACCGCTGCTGAACAGAGGCAAGCTATCGTCTTCTCGCCCCCCGTAAGAAAAGTGCCCGGCAGATTGCGCGTCGGCAATCGATTGTATCCGCCGCTTTAACTCAGGTGTGTTGAAGGTCAGTTCTGTATCAAACCCAGCAAAACCATTCTGTTTCGAACCGATCGGCTGATCATGCCAGGTTGAAAAATTCTCTATCATCACCCAAGACTGCCAACCAAATGAAAACCCGCATTTCATACCCGAGGCAACCAATTTAGCAGACACATCAAACATTTCTTGCCAGGTTACGGGAGGGGTCGCAATACCGGCTTTAGCGAACGCTTCTTTGTTGTACCATAGTACCGGCGTTGACGAATTGAAGGGCATCGATAACAGATTACCGTCTGGTGTCTGATAATAGGAGATCACACCGGGGAGGTATATTGACTTGTCAAAATCTACGCCGGTGTCAGCCATCAATTGCTCAACCGGATAAACTGCACCCTTAGCCGCCATCATTGTTGCGGTACCGACTTCAAAAACCTGAACAATGTGCGGCTGCTTGCGCGCTCTGAAAGCCGCGACCGCGCCAGTCATGGTGTCAGTGTAATTACCCTTAAAGCTTGGCACCACACGATAGTTGTTCTGACTCGCGTTAAAGTCAGCGGCTAACTTTTCAACCCGTTCACCATTTTCTGCGCCCATTGCGTGCCACCAGGATATCTCGACAGGATCAGCTGCACGCAGCGCCACGGAGACAGTGAGCGCCGTCGTTAAGACGCAGACCCTCAAAGATAAATAGAGCAGGGTTTGGATGTTAATGGCGGTATCTCCAGGCTTTGCTACAGGATAACTGATACCCCGCGTATTGAAAATGAGACAAACCCCCTATTATTAAAACAACCACAACGGACGACAGCACTAATCACCTTGGCCACAGTGTTGTTTGCTGTGCCCGCAATCTAAGGCAGTCTGCGCTTTATCGTGATGGCGAAGTCTTGCTACTGAGGGCTGCCCGGAAGACCCACCAGCGGATATTGCATCGCGCTAATGGGCGTTCGCATTCAGCCTTTTAGTTTTTGCATCACGGTCTGTTTATGCTCTGCATCACGGACAGCAAAATTACTTGCTGTTCGATCGACTAAACCATCAAATCGATTCTTGAACTTTTCGACCGCAGCGTCAGTTTCACCAACGACCGCAAACTCATCGAGAATTTCGTCGGTAATCATCGTGCCCATTTCGTCCCAGAGTCCCTGTTTGGACATTTTATTCAGTTCGTACTGTAAATCTCCCCAACCGTGAACCTCAAGCACAGGTCGATATGCGGGTGTAGAACCATAGAAGGCAATTTGCTTGGTCACGGCTGCTTTTGTCGCCAGAAACTCTTCCTCAGTATTACCCGTTACCACAAAACAGGGGTAGGAAACCTGAAAGTCGCTACGACTACGCCCCGCTTTTGCCAGACCTTTTTCAATCGCGGGTAGCGTGACTTCTTCTATATATTTACGCGTCGAAAATGAATGGATGATGACACCGTCAGCCACTTCGCCAGCAACCTGAGTCATCAGTGGTCCGACTGCAGCGAGGAATACTTTCGGTGCACCATACTGGTTATCCTCAGGTGTAAACATAGGCGTCATTAACGAGTGAGTGTAAAAATCGCCGCGAAAATCTAGCGGCTCACCATTATGCCAACAAGACCAAATCGCACGCATTGCCGAAATAAACTCTCTCATTCTATTCGCGGGCTCAGACCAAGGCATACTGAACCGCTTAGTGATATGCGGTCTAATCTGAGACCCTAACCCCATGATGAAACGTCCTTCAGAGAGGCTATTTAGGTCATGGCCGATGTTGGCTAACAACATCGGTGTTCTCGAAAATGCCACAGCAATTGAAGTAATCAGCTCAATCTTCGAGGTCTTTTCAGCTGCGGAAACAAGCGGAAAAAACGGGTCGTGGGAGGTTTCGAAACTTAAGGCTCCGTCATAACCCTGTTGCTCAAGTTTCACCGCAGTCGCAGCCGCGCCTTTTAAATTGCTGGCAATGCCCGCATCCAGTTTCATCGTCAATTTCTCCAGTCATTCAGTTAAATATCAAAAAATGATTTTGCCCGCCAATGCGTGGGAATACCTATTTTCCGTTGAATACAGGCGCTTGCTTATTAACAAATGCTTTCGCGGCATTCTTATGATCTTCTGTTTGGAAGCAGCGCATCATATGTGCAGCTTCAAGATCAAACACATCACTCATAGAGCCGTGCTGCGAGGCATTAATGTTTTTCTTCATGTAACCAATCGCGATCGTCGGCAGTGAAGCGAGGTGCTCACCATAGGCTTTTGCCTCTTCTGCAAAACTCGCAGCATTAGCAACCTTGTTTACCAGTCCCATATCAAACGCTTGCTGACCACTGATTACATCAGCACTAAAATAGAGCTCCTTCGCCTTGGCAGCACCTACTAGATATGGCAGAAAAAATGACCCGCCAT
>ERZ1048872.943-NODE-943-length-27241-cov-12.537262_pt1 | contig 27241 bp, 29 predicted proteins | sample MGYA00383100_ERZ1048872 | MGnify/ENA primary metagenome ERZ1048872 (study PRJEB29581, sample SAMEA5548370) | metagenome | biome: marine; feature: coastal; material: water | depth 50 m | study: Short-term variability in the microbial, nano- and picoplankton...
AAAATGCCTTCGTTCTGTTTAATAAAGTTAAACTTTACTTCATTTCTCTTGCGAAGAAGGCACTTTTTTTAAGACTTCACGCTCGATTTCTAGGCGCTTTACTTGAGCTTTTAATTTACGTATTTATTCTTGATCTGGCATCAGTTTACCGTTATCCCGAAAAGCTTGACCATCTTCGTGTTTTACTTCTTTGATCCAGCGACCAAGCATTTGAGCGTTAACACCTAAATTTCTGCTAGCTTCAGCAACACTAATATTTAGATCTCTAACTAAAGAGATTGCATCAGGTATAAGTTCTTTGGTGTATTTTTTACGTTTTGTCATTCTATCCTCCAGTTAAGATTATTATGTCTTAACTGAGGTAGTCGAATCCATTAAATCACGTCACTCAAACGGTTGAAAAGTTTTTCACTTAGCTTACTAACTTTTTAGTATTTATTTAAACCAAAACACATTACATAACGTATAAAGTTATATATTTTACTAAAGGTTAATAAATATGTTTTCAATATTTAAGAAAGATCCAATTAAAAAATTGGACAAAATGTATGAAAGTAAACTTGAAGAAGCTATGTATGCCCAGCGCAAAGGCGATATAAAATCTTACGCTATGATCACTGCTGAAGCTGAAAAAATAAATGTAAAAATCTTAGAACTACAAGCTGCTAAACACTAAATTGATCTTATGGAATACGAGAAGGTTAACTTCCATACTTGTGACAACTCAAAGCGGAAGTTTTCTAATGAGTTTAAATAGCAATAATAATTCTGTTTACTTTTTTTTGTACAATAAGCTACGCTAATCAAATTTGACACCTGAAAATATTGGAAAAAATGTGCCCACACGAAATGTGCAACAATTTTTGATAGAAATCGATTTAGCTAACAAGCTACGAATAGATGATATTCAAATTATAAGCTTTGAATATCATCTTGATAAATTTAAACATTCATTATTTAATCACCTAGATATCAATTACATAGAAAAGATCCAAAAGTCTACAGTCAAGAGGCAGGCCGAATTTTTAGCTGGTCGATTTGCAGCCGTTCAGGCACTAGAAAAAATAGGATATATCAATTGCGATATCCCGATTGGCCCAAACAGATCTCCTACTTGGCCCCAGGGAGTCGTGGCAAGTATTACTCATACTTCGAATAAGGCCTTGTGCGCTGTCGCAACTGATGAAAACATGCAATATCTCGGGATAGATTTAGAGAATATTCTCACACCTCAAGCAGCCAAAGAAATAGAATCTATTGTCCTTAATCGGCAAGAGTATGATTTGATTAAATCAGCGCATATAAGTTTTGAACTAGCCTTAACACTAGTGTTTTCTGCAAAAGAAAGTGTCTTTAAGGCCTTGTACCCTTATGTAAAAAGGTATTTCGAATTTGACTCTGCTCAACTGAGTTCTTTTTGCTTAGAACGAGGCCATATTGAATTTACTTTAACAGAAGACCTAACCTCTGAATATGTAGCATGCACAAAGGTTTCTGGCCATTTTGTTATAGAAAATGGTACCGTACTTTCTTGTATATACAAACCAAAGAGTGACCGGTAACCACAAACTCAAGTTTGTATATACCTGTGATCAATGAAGATGCTTGATTTATACAAAAATGAGGATCATGATATGCCTCATGAAAGAAGTGATACTTACCCCCGACCAAAAAGTTGATTTAGAAGCACTTCACGATGCAAGTCGTGATAAGTGTGTTTGCGATCGGATTAAGGCGGTATTGCTACGTTCAGAGGGTTGGTCAACTAAAATGATTGCCCAAGCCTTACGCTTACATTAAACCAGTATTATTAGGAATATTGATGACTATGTAACTCAAGTTTTGGGATTCAAAATGAAGGGTGAATCCCCAATAACCTGATGATTTAAATGAGGTTGACGCCTCATTGTGGTAAAATACTTGTTGTCTAGACAAAGAAGAATACAACAAGAGACATCGAATGAATTCTGACACAAAGACCTTGAACTTACCATCATTAACCGCTGATTTACTGAGCCAAGTAAACCTTAATATTGACAATACTTTCAGCACTACATGGAAGCGTATTGGTTTTAACATCATGCTACGCCAAGCTAAGTTTTCAAACGTTCAGGTACGCCAGTAGGTGATATCACCTATCTCTTAATGCTTTGGGTTTAGCTTAAAGTTGATTCAGTCGCCATGTTTTCAAAGGATGCCTTGTTAAGTTTTTCTGCCGCCAAAAAAGACGCGCTCTATGACTTACTTAACCGCGAAGATTTAGATTGGCGAAAGCTGTAATTATTAACCGCTAAAAAAGTACTCAAAGCTAATGCTAAAACAGCCACAGCGCATAACTTCATCTGGAGAGTCGGTCTGAGTTAAGGTTTTTCTTTTATGGCCTTTTTGACCGCCAACAGATTTATCCCCACTTCCTTTTGGTTTTTTTTTCTATTTGGATCTTTAGAAGGTGGATTGCTACTGTTTTTACTATGTAAGCCTAAACGCTCAGCCAGCATAACAACCACCATGAGAATAAGATCAAGTGGCATTTTAAGTGAGGGTGTTATGGAAGTATCTTCTTTGAGTTGAGTTTTTTCTCAACAATTTCAGAGATATTAATGCTGTCTAATTTCATTCATGCTAGGACTAATAATTTGTAGCGCTAGCATGACATACTGGGAAGCTCGAATGAAAATAATTTATATGGGATGAATAGTTACAAATTTAATTCAATATGTTCATGGACTTATATTGATTTGTGGCACAATTATAATGTTGGGATTTAAATTTGGCACCGTAATTCTACGCCGTTACCTTCAGGATCTTCAATATAAATTGAATTTCCTAAGCCTTGCGCACCATACCTACTCGTAAACTCTCCCACTTTTATTCCATACTTTTTAAGATGATTTAAAATGTCAAGCTCAGGCATCGATTTAATTTGTAAACAAAAATGGTCTACATTTCGTTCTTTTTTCGTTGGTGCACCTCCTCCAATAGCGCCAAGTCTGCTATTGACTACGACCAAATCAATTAGTGCATTACCTGCTCTAAGTTGAGTAAGCCCTGTTTCTTCTGGGGTTTCACGTTCAATGGTGCAACTTAATACTTTAATATAAAACTCAAGCATTTCGTTCAATTTTGTTGTTCTTAATACGATATGGTCTATTGCTAAAATCTCTAACATTTATAAATTCCTCGAGACATAAACTCGTTTTTTTGATAAATAATTAACTTCCTTAAAGTTAAAGGTGTAGTATTTAAAATTTAACGTCATCTATATCCCATAACGGTGTACTTAAATAACGTTCGCCGCCAGATGGAAACAAGGTCAAAATATTTTTACCATCATTCTCTGGTCGTTTAGCTAACTCAATTGCTCCATAAAGTGACGCTCCTGTTGAAATACCACCAAATACCCCCTCTTCACGAAGTAAATAACGCGACATGGTAAACGCATTTTCATCCTGAATGATAATCGCTTCATCTATTAATGATACGTCAGTCGTTTTAGCAATAAATCCTGCGTTTAACCCTTGAATTTTATGAAGTCCGGGCTCTCCACCTGATAATAAAGCGCAAGTTGCTGGTTCAACAGCGACAATTTTTATATCTGAATTTTTTTCTTTTAAATATTTTCCTATACCAGAAATAGTGCCACCAGTACCAATCCCGGTAACAAACATGTCTATCTTACCGTTCATATCACGCCAAATTTCCATACCCGTTGTGTCATAGTGTGCTTGAGGATTAGCCATATTATCAAATTGCATTGGCGCCCAAGCATCAGGTATTGTTTCTAATAGTTCTTCTACTTTTGCAATGACCGCTGCAAACCCTTCAGAGCCAGGGGTTCTTACCACTTCTACACCCTGAGCTTTGAGTACTTTAACGCGCTCAATGCTCATCGTATCAGCAAGCACTACCATGGTTCGGTATCCCATTTGTTTGGCAACAAGACCTAAACCGATACCCGTATTACCTGAAGTAGCTTCTATAATGACCGATTTATCCCGTTTAATTAAGCCATCTCTTTCCGCATTTTTAATCATTGATAACGCAACACGGTCTTTAACACTCGACATTGGGTTATACATTTCTAACTTTGCATAAATGTTACCTGGTAAGTCTTTAGATATTTTATTCAATTTCATTATCGGTGTATTACCTATTAACTCAATAATATTATTATAAATTCTTGTCATATTTATCTCTATTTAATTAAAGTAATTTCTACCAAAATTGTTTGGCTTGTTTTTATTTTATACGCGATAAATTATTCGATTCCAACTTCTAATTGCGATATAACTAAGGTATTATTTGATCGATATAGGCAAGATTCTTAATGCTTGTATTTAAACCAATAACTTGCACTCTAACAATGACCAGTATTTTAGCTATAGGCGAATTTCAGTGAATCATTACCTGTTAAAAGAACATATTTTAGATACTCAAACAGTTATTAAATTACGTACTTCGGTTGGTTGGGATAGCTTAAGCGAACAAACGTTAACTAAAGCCCTTTCTCATTCAATTTTCTTTACTAGCATCTGGTACAAAGATCAAGCGGTTGCTATGGCTCGTATTGTTGGTGATGGACATCAATATTTTTACCTACAAGATATGATTATTCACCCTGCCCATCAAAAGAAGGGATTGTGTCAACGCCTTACTCAACACTTGGTTAGTCAGGTAAAAAGTATTGCTGAACCAGGCGCTTTTTTTGGTTTAATGGCAGCTGAAAATGTTGCAGGTGTTTATAAAAAATATGGTTTTGTTGAACGGCCTGCAAACATGCCTGGTATGGTAATGCCCATTACTTAACTGCTTTAGCTTGTTAATTGAGTTAATAATCAGGTATTTTGATTAATGTTTCTTTTCTTTCGGCAATCTCTGGAATATACACTTCTTCATTCCACACCTCAGGCTCTACCGGCTCTACGGCAATTGAAACAACACTTTCATCACAACCGACTACGTCAGTAATGGCTGCGGTGATACTTTTAGCCAGTGCTATATATTGTTCTTCACTGAGTGAAGGGAAATGTTTAATATTTATGTGAGGCATCATTCTTCCTTTAATTTGTTCAAGTAGTGCTATTTACTTTTTTTGATTAAAACTTATATCAACCCAACTAATGGAGTAGTCTCTCAAAATGGTATCAATATCCTATAATATCGTTACTTCTAATCCAATACCTAGCTATTGCTTAATTAAACGCCTTGTTCTTGAAAGTTTATCCTCATCAAAAATTGAGCACTTAATAAGTAAGATTGGGATTATTCATTACAAAACAGCTATCAGTTGGTCAATGTGTGTCCTTTTGAGCATGGTGTAATGGTTTGCTTCAATTTGTTCTATTACCGGTTCAATGGCTGAGAAAGCTTCATTGTTTTCAATAAAAGAATAATCGTCACCCTTCGCTTTGATAATCTTAATGGGTGCATTTAATTTACGTTCTTTAAGTTCATTAAATGAATAGCTAAATTCAAAAGTCATGGTCACTATATCAATAATTCGCATGACTAAACCGGTTTCTAATTGGTTATTTAATTTACAGATAAAATTAATAAATTTATCTTTAGTATTGACAGAAGATAAACACGCTGTCAATGAATCACCTTGAATTGTCCCCATGAAAACTGAGTATAAAATCGTTATAAACTTTTTATTAGTGAATAATGTTTCATTAGCATGGGGTAAATTTTTATCTTCTTCTACTCTCGGTGAACCTGGGGCAATTAAGTATAGATTTTCAACGACATCACCTGCTTGCTCTAATTGATAACAAGCTTCAAAAGCAACACGTGCACCAAAAGAATATCCCCATAATGTATAAGGACCGTCTGCTTGATTTTGCTTTATCATGGCGACATCTTTTGCTGCCATTTCACTAATGTTTTCGTAAGGTACTTCACCCGCGTTAATCCCGTATGCTTGCACCCCAAAAAATTCTCTGTTATTGCCTAATTTTTCTGCCAACAAACGTAAATTCATACAATAACCACCTAGCCCCGGCCAACAATAAATAGGGCTACCTTGTTTTTTTGTATGAAAAGGCACTAAACGAGATACAGATTGCTTATCTTGGTTATTAATAACTTGTGATAATTTCTGAATGGTTGGTGAAGTAAATATAATTTGTAATGGTATATCGCAAGATAACGTCGTATTAATTTTATTAATAATACTCACCGCAATAAGGGAGTTACCACCAAGTTGAAAGAAGTCATCATCGGTTGAAATACGATCTCTTTTCAATCCTTTTTGCCAAAGTGCTAAGACACTTCGCTCTACATCATTCGTAGGTTCGATATATTCTGATTTACTAGGGTCAGTATCTAGCAACCGTAATGCATTAATATCTATTTTACCGTTAGCCGTTAATGGCATTTCATTAATAACTTCTATTTTATTTGGCATCATGTAAGCAGGTAAAAATTTTGCGAGATCATCTTGAATGATTTCTGATGGCCCTTTCATGTGAACCAAATCTTCTTTCATACCATCACTGCTTATTTGGCTATTACTGATAAGACCACCAATAAAAAAGTATGACGGACCAATATCCTTATTAAGAATATGATTAATTCGTTTAGCTGATGGTAGGTTATTACCCGATTTTGAACTATAACCAGAAGACATAAAGCCAATATTTACATCATTCATTTGCAATGACTGTAACTTTCGTCCTAAGTTGATATAGCCCAACCAATCTTTATCGGAAGTGCTTAAAACAGATATGCCAAATGAAGATCTCTCATAAACAGATTGATTAATAGCAATGACATGTTTTTTTAAAACCATCTCATTTGAAACGAGTGTTAGTTCTCCATCTTCATACAAATATATACCCGCGTTAAGATCTGACACTCGTCCTGGATGAGATTGCAAATAAAGGCTTACATCATCATCCATTGCATCTTTTTTACCTGAAACGATGTTGAAGCTACCAAGATAATAATCATCTTTTTTAACGTGTAACTGCTCGATAGTTTCAGGGCGGTAATCACTCGACTCAATAGATAAGCCATAAAAAGGTAATATGTTTTCGAATAAGCCAACAATATGACCAGCTTCCATTTCTAAAACTTCTAAAATATTATTTTTATAAATAGGCTCTATTGCTGATTTTTTTCCTACAAAATGGACTTTACATTTTACCTCTTCGCTATCTACTTTAGCTGCAATCAATATTAATTGATGTTCTACAGGGTGATAATAATAATATCCTGATGCAAGGCTACCAATACGATTTAGCTCAAGGTAAATTTGGGTTGCATACAATGCTCCAGGAGAAGCGTAACCGTATTTAGGTAATAATCTTTTCTCTGAAAGGTATTGCCCAAAATATCTTAGTATTTTTCCAAAATCTTGAAAGCTTAAGTCTGGTAATTGAGTATAATGTTCGTAACTGATTCTTTTATTAAGTATGTTAAGAATATCAGTTTTACTAATTTTTGCCCCCTCAAAAAAGCGATAGCTTTTACGGGCAAAGACGAGTTTTCGTTGCTCGTCAGTAGCGACTTTACCGGGTAAGTCAATTGTCAGTTTATTGATATTTTCCGCATCTTGGCGGCAGCCCATATTCGTTAACTGCATTTTAACTTGGCTACGGCTTTGCTTGGATTGATGATGATAGTCATGATTACCTTGATCCATCAACGCCGCTTCTCTGGGATTTAGTTCGAGCATTGAGATAAGGTTTTCATATCCGGTATAAGGGTCTTTCTTAAGAAATACCGCAGCGTTATTTACCCAATCATGCGTTTCAATTAACGATTTAATTTCGTCTAACTCAACTCGGTATCCCCGCAGCTTAACTTGATTATCTACTCTTCCAGAATACTGTACCGTACCATCTTCATTCCAAAAGGCTAAATCACCGGTTTTATAGAGAGTTTTACCTACTTCGTCGTTATCAAAATAGTGAGTAGTAAAACGCTCAGCAGTTAAATCGTCTCGATGTAGATAACCTCTGGCGAGACCAATACCTGCAATATAAAGCTCGCCAATAGCACCTACAGCTACTGGCTGACTATCAGTATCAAGAATATAATATTGAGTATTTTGTATAGGTCGTCCGATAGAAATCGTATCATTACCCTGTTTAATTTTATTTATATCAACAAGATGACTCGAACTGTTGATAGTGCACTCAGTTGGTCCATATAAATTAATAATACTGCAGTTAGGTAACTGCTCTGAAATTTCAATAGCGAGGTGCTTTGACAAAGCTTCACCGCCACTAAATATTTGATTTAGCGTAAAACATTGGGTGAACTTTTCAACATCAAGTAATGCAAGTAGTAACGTTGGTACTCCTTGCAACATTGATACGCAATGACTAACGATGGTATCGACAAGTTTTTCAGGATTTTTATATATACCCGGCTCCCCCATAACAACATGTGCGCCGCAACATGGTGCTAGAATTTCCCACTGGGCGGCATCGAAGCTCATCGGGGTTTTCTGCAATACAACACTTTTACAATCTAATGAAAATTGACTTGATAACCAATCCATTTGATTGGAAATACTTCTGTGCTCAATCATTACTCCTTTAGGTTTACCTGTGCTACCCGAAGTGTAAATAACATAAGCTAAATTATCTGGTGATGCATGCTGTGTCAGCATGCAATATTGCGGCTTAGCCAGTGTTTGGTGAAAGTCAGCTATTTCTGAAAATGTTATCAACTTTACATCGTCTAAAACCAAAGTAGCTAAGCGCTTTAGTAACTCGTCTTGAACAACGATAAATTTACACTTACTATTTACAAGCATATATTTTACGCGTTCTTCAGGGTACTCAGGTGACAAGGGTAAATAAGCCGATCCTGATTGTAAAATACCCCAAACCCCTACCATTAACTCGACAGATGGTTCTACAAATAACCCCACGCATTCATCAAGAGCCACGCCTTGGTGTTGAAGATATAATGCAAGCATTAGGCTCTTCTCTCCGAGTTGTTCATAAGTAACATATTCATTTTTAAATGAAACTACTATATTTCTGCCTTGTTGTTCTACTTGGCGATGAAATAAATCGATAATAGTATCGATATTATGGGGAGTTGTTTTAAACTGTGTCACGTTATAAATGTTCCAATCTTATCTTCATACTCATAACACGATACGTTATTATTTATAGTTAAGATCATAATATATGAATAAAACTCTAAGTTCAGAGTATCCATTTTTTGTGATACTCCCAAGTCTTATTTTTTCTCCAGAGCTAAATTGAGTAGGTACTAAACCACACCATGCAGATAGCTGTCGCCCGTTTTTGAACTGCTCGCCTGTGCCTACCTTACTCATAAAGCTTGCCGCGACTATTGAGCCAAAGCCTGGAATAGACAACAACGCTTTATATCGTGGATGTAATTGGCAAAGTGATTTAATTTCATTATCAATAGCATCAATGTTTTGATCCATTAAACTCATATCGTCATATAACCTTTTAAAAAGAGGGCGAAGAACGAATGTTAAAGAGTTAGTTGCATCCTCCAGTACATAAAATAATGAAGGTTTCAGTTTTAGTCTACCTACAGGAAAGGTAATGCCATATTCACCAGCAAGACTTCTTATTTGATTTGATGTAACTGTGCGATTTTTAATCAAGCGACTTCTAACACAGCGCAGTGATTTAATATCTTGCTGTTCTACACTTTTAATTGGAACAAAAAAAATACCAGGGCGAAAAGCGGCTTCACAAATAGCTAAAGCATCATTAGAGTCGTTTTTTTGATTTGCGACAAATGGTTTTAAATGTTGCGCTGGTATTAACTTAACTTTTAATCCTAAATTGATAAACGTTCTAGCCCAGTAATGGGAAGATCCACAAGCTTCCATTGCGACTAATGTTCCAGAGGGCAGCTTCCTCAAGGAGTTAAGTAGTTTAGTTCTATTGATTTTGCGATTACTTTGAATCGAATAGTCTTCTAATAAAATACATACTTGAAATATTTTTAGCAAGGTCTATACCAACAACTTTAATATTCATGATGAATTCCTCAACAGTTAAGCCATGACAGCTTAAGTTTGGACTATAATCACCAAACTTGGATTGCTGAGGCGTCCACCACATCACTTCAATCTCTACATAAAAAATTAAATCATCAAACGCTAGAGTATCTCTTTAGATTTGTCTTGTGACATTGGTTTTTCTATCTACTCCTTAAAATTCACCTAAGCTAGCGCAGCCGTAAACTCTGTAGCGTTGATCTTTCTCTGGTTCATGTTCGTACAATTAAAATATAAAGATTAAAAGTATTGAGAGAGCAATGCAGCACATAACCCGTAATGACATACAGTCATTTAATCAACGTTACAAAGTACAACTGATAAATAGTTTATCGGGCTTTAAAAGCGCGAACCTTATCGGTACTCAAGATGGTGATGGGAAAAGTAATCTGGCAATAATTAGCTCGGTTGTGCATTTAGGTGCTAACCCTGCCCTAGTTGGTTTTGTAATGCGCCCTGACAACGGTGAAAGACACACTCTTGATAATATCATTACATCAAAGCACTACACTATCAATCAAGTTTCAGCTGACATTTATCAACAAGCTCACCAATGCTCTGCAAGCATACCAAGACACGAGAGTGAGTTTATTCATACCGGTTTTTCCGCACACTACGTTGGCAATATTTACGCGCCTTTCGTGAAGGAAAGTCACATTAAATACGCAGTTAAAGTCAAAGAAATAATTCCGATTGAACTCAATAATACGCAATTTATTATTGGGGAAATAATCCATATTATTTGCCAAAAAAAAGCCATACAAAGTGATGGTTATATCGACCTTGAAGCAATGAACTCTGTTAGCGTATCAGGTTTAGATAGTTACCATAAAAGTTCGCGCCTATGCCGTTTGAGCTATGCAAAACCTAATATGCCTTTAGCACAGCTAGATGTTGCTGGAAAACCCGAACAAAGTAGTGATATTCAAGGAGGTAAACCAGGATGAAAACATCACAATGGTTGGGCTATCTAGGGCTTTGGCCTTTTATTCTATTGGTATTTTATCCTGGATTAGTTAATAAAGTATTAACTGTTTCTCCGGTAGATGGGTTTATTTTTTACAGCGCTATTATTTTGAGCTTTCTGTCCGGGACCTTATGGAAAAGGCATACGTTTTTAAAAAATTCATACTCGCAATTTGCTGCTAATATTTTTTGTTTAATAGCTTTTTTTTGCCTGTTAATACCATTTAGCCTTTCAATAATTATTTTACCGTTTGCTTATATAGGCTTACTTATCACTGAATACTTTCTAGGCAGTAAAAAAGACCATGCAAATAACAATCAATATTTCAAGATGAGAGTGATACTGACTTTTATTGTTAGCACATTGCATGTTGTCGCATTTATACGTTGGTTTTCATAAGGGGAACAAGATGAACAATAATGAACTTACTATTTTTTACGATGGCAATTGCCCTCTGTGCACATTAGAAATGGAAAAACTAAAGCGCTATGACAAAAAAAATCTTATTAAACTAGAGAACTTACATCAAGATAATTTTACCACACTTTACCCTGAAATTGATGTTGATAAAGCGATGCATATGCTACATGGCCTCTATCGAGGAAAAACGCTACTCGCATTAGATGTCACTCATCGTGCATGGTCACTTGTTGGTAAAGGTGCTTTAGTGGCACCATTACAATTGCCAATCATTAAGCAGGTAGCTCATCAAGGCTATCTACTTTTAGCAAAATATCGCCAACCTATTTCTCAATGCCTTTATCAGCGTTTTGGAATTGGTATTCAAACTTGTGATGAAGGAGCCTGTTATGAAAAACCAAGCAACACTAATCATCGGGGCAAATAGCGAAATAGCTAAAGCCTTATCGAGTAACATTATTACGTTTGGAAACACTCAGTTGATAGTGATTAGTAGAGATACCAGCAGTTATCAACAGGAAAAATTTAATAAAACGAGTGTGATTACCCTCAACGATTATCAAGAGCAAAGTATTCGTCAGGCAACGTCACAACTTAAATCATTAACTAAGCTTCCCATTACTAAAGTGTTTATTTGTCATGGTGTTTTGCATACTAAAGACCAGCTGCCAGAAAAGCGTTTAGAGGACTTCTCACCAACAATGTTCAATCAGATAGTCGCGGCCAATACCATTACGCCCATGCTGTGGTTGAAACATTTAACACCAATACTTTCAGGTAAAGTTGACTGTAAAATAACAATTTTCTCTGCTCGAGTTGGCAGCATAGCGGATAATAAATTAGGCGGTTGGTACAGCTATCGTGCGTCAAAGGCTGCAATGAATATGTTAATTAAATCTACAAGCATTGAATTAGCACGACGAGCAAAAAACATAAAACTGATATCGTTTCATCCCGGCACAACCGATTCCCCGCTTTCAAAACCATTTCAAAGCAATGTGCCTAAAGATAAGCTATTTACCAGCGAATTTGTTGCCAAGCAACTAATTGATATTGTTGATAATATGCTTATCGATGGTAAAGCCAGTTTTATAGATTGGAAAGGTGAGAAGATTTTATGGTGAAACGAGCCCCTAAGGTTATGCCTAATACTTTTATTGCTCTTTATTTTACGGCAATAAATTTAATCTGATGATATTAGCACTTTATTGCCAACCAATTTTCCATAAGGTGCTATCTTTTAGATCACGCCAATTTATCTCATAGTCATTTTTTGAGATCACCGCTTCAATAATGCATTCAATTACCGCTTGGTCATCATCAAACGTTACCTGAGTAATCATAAAGTGCTTCTCTTTGTGCTTTACTGCTATCTTGGTCCATTTACTGTGAAGTAACGCTTTGGGACTTATTCTGTTCATTGATGATCCTTTTCACGTTGCGACTCAAAGAAATCAATATCCTGTATCGACAAAACAAAGCTTCCAGGCTGCTTTTTAGTATATAAAAAGCCAATTTGCTCAATGGTTGATGCGGTTAATAATGGCGCATTATCAATTTCTCGACCACGAAACGAAGCAGTGAAATCAGCTAGTTTAAAAGTATGGCTAGTGACTTTATTAGCATCGGTCAAAAAGCTAACTTTATAGGCAAGTGAATAACGTGATACTTGACTTATGACCCTTAGCTGAAAAAGATTGCCATCTCCCTTAACACGGACACGAATGCTATCAATGTATTTAGGCAAGGAAGAAATTCTTTTAAACGTACTGGTAAAACCACCATTGTTTTCTGTAGAGATAGTACCAAAGAACTTAATGTTGTTATTCTCTATATCTATCGCCCCTTCTGATAGACCGCCCATCACACCATCATTAGTGATGTGCCAATTATCATGGTTTACTGTTTCATTAGACATAATAGAAACCTTGTTACTCTCTTGATTTATTTCTGGAGCAAAACTAAATGCCTTGAACGTTATTAAGGCAGCTCCCATAAAAACATTTATATATAAAGCTGAATAATTCATAGTTAGCCCGCTATGATAGGAGTGTTACCATCAATAAAGTTTAAAAATTTATTAAGTGTCTTAGTATCATTATAATCACAAGAAAATTGGCTATGAAAATGCATACTTAACACGAGATCTTTATAACCTAAATAACAGCTATAGCCATCAAAGTTATACCAAGCCGTAAGTTCACCTAAACGGTAAACCCTTTCATTTTTCGTACCTTGAGATATAACCTGGTTAAAAGTGCTTAGTGCATTCGGTAGTTTAATCATAAAGTTACTTCTCCCATTTATGAATTTTTTCATCTTTGAAACACAAGGTTCAATACGGTTGTTCTGAATATAAAGTTCACTACAACTAAGTTGTTTTCCTGTAAAGTCAAAGATCTAAACTCATCGCCTTCAACTAAATGAGAGTGCTAGATAACTTTTAAGGTTTGTTTATGGTCTAAAACGTTTTTGGCGGCGTAATTACTGCTGACCATTACTTAATTTAAAGTTTTTGAGAACTAAACATGTGAATACTGCTGATTAGCCTAATTTTATTGATAACTACAGGTTGTAGTACACAATATCCGAATAATTCTATTACAGGAAAAACCTTTCCAACTTTTACAGGACAAAGCCTAGAAGAGAAAACTATAGTAATTCCTACTGACTTTACTGGTAAAGCAACCTTGCTTTTAGTTGGTTACAAACAAAATTCACAATTTGACATTGATTGATGGTTAATTGCCTTGGATATGACTGAAACTAAGGTTGATGTTTATGAGATCCCGACCATCCAAGGACTTTTTCCTCGCATGTTCAGTACCATGATAGATAACGGTATGAGAAAGGGTATCCCTAAAGAGCTGTGAAAAGCCCTTGCCCGTGAATATGAATCATTAAAAGATTTTAATAAAGCCTTTCACTATTTAGATGCTGCAAAAAAATTCAAACTAAAGCAGTTTAAATACAGTATTGATGAATACAAAGCGCTATTTAACAGCCTTGAAGGCCATTTTAAAAATAGTGAACATTCATTGGTACAAGGCTTTGAAACAGATGAACCCATATTTGTCGTGGGTATGCCAAGATCAGGCACCACCTTGGTTGAGCGAATTATTTCTCAGCACAGTGACGTAACCAGTGCCGGAGAGTTGCAACACTTTGGCTTGCTACTTAAAAAAATGGCCAAAACTACTAGCAACCGCGTTATTGATGCCGAGACGATAACCGCATCAAAAGCGATAAATTTTGAACAATTAGGTAAAGCCTTACCAAAAGCAAAAATTATCTGTTTAGATAGAGACCCGCTAGATACTATTGTCAGTAATTTCAGACAGCTTTTTGCCGTAAACCAGTCTTATTACAGTTATTCCTATGACTTAGAGACAACCACAGAATTTTATTTACGCTTTAGAGAATTAGCAGCCTTGTGGTTAAAACTTTACCCAGAAAACTTTTATTTAATTAATTATGAGAAACTAGTTAACGATCCGTTAACTGAGGCTAAGCAGCTTATTGAATTTTGCAAGCTTTCTTGGCAAGAACAATGTGTTAATATTCATCAATATTCCGCTCCAGTTGCCACAGCCATTGCGCGGCAAGTACTTAGCCCTATTAATAATCGCTCGGTAGGGAACTGGAAAAAGTATGATGCTTATCTAGATAGCGTAAAAGAAATATTAGCAGCTAAAAAATAAAAACCCCGCATTGGATACGGGGCTTATCTAACAAACAATAAATGTTATTTATTTAAAACAATTCATCTTCAATATCGAACATGCAATCACAACCTGACTTAGCTGAGGCGATTAATGAAATGCGGCGCGGTAATAATCGGGTAAAGTAATAACGTGCTGTGTGTAGTTTCGCTTGATAAAACTCACCACCACTTTCGCCATTATTTTCAAGGCCTACCTGCGATACTTGTGCCATTCTCGCCCAAATATAAGCCATGGCTGTGTAGCCAAACACATGCAAATAATCATTGGCCGAAGCACCAAGCTCGTTAATATCATCTTGAGACTTAGCCAATAAATCTGTCGTTAGTTCGGTTAAATCCGTAAGCGCTTGCGCTAATGGTGTAATAAATTCTTCCATAGCAGCATTTGATTTGTTTACTTCAATGTAAGTGCTCACTTCATTAGTAAACACTTTCAACAGGCTACCTTTTGAACCCGCTACTTTACGCATCAAGAGATCCATGGCTTGAATACCATTTGTGCCTTCATAAATCTGGGTGATTCTGGCGTCACGAACTAGTTGCTCTTGACCCCATTCACGAATAAAGCCATGACCGCCAAATACTTGTTGACCAGCAACAGTGTTTTCAAAACCTAAATCGGTGAAAAAAGCTTTTGCTACAGGCGTCATTAATGCCGCTAATGCTTCACCTTTAACTTGCTCTTCGCCTTCACCATAAGTGGCATAATCTAATTGCATAGCAATGTATGATGATAATGCTCTAGAGCCCTCATTTAATGCTTTCATATTTAATAGCATACGACGAACATCGCCATGCACCATGATAGAATCAGCCGCTTTCTCTAGATTTTTAGCTCCGGTAAGCGCTCTACCCTGAATCCTGTCTTTGGCATATTCAAGCGCATTTTGATATGAGCGTACTGCCGCACCAAGACCTTGAATACCAACGCCAATACGTTCGAAATTCATCATGGTGAACATACAGGCTAGGCCTTTATTTAGCTCACCAATTAAGTAACCTTGTGCACCATCAAAATTCATCACACAAGTGGAAGAGGCATGAATACCCATTTTGTGTTCGATAGAACCACAACTCACCTGATTACGATCACCTACGGTTTCATCATCATTGACATGAAATTTAGGCACTAAAAAGAGTGAGATACCTCGAGGGCCAGCAGGTGCATCGGGTAATTTAGCCAACACTAAGTGAATTATATTTTCGGTTAAATCATGCTCACCACCAGTAATAAATATTTTATTGCCGGTAATACTATAACTGCCATCATCTTGCGGTATGGCTTTAGTACGGATGATACCTAAATCAGAGCCTGAATGCGCTTCTGTTAAACACATTGACGCTGACCATTCGCCTGAGTACATTCTCGTCAGGTAACGCTGTTTTAATTCTTCACTACCATGCTTGGCTAAAGATAATGCCGCTCCAGCAGTTAATACAGGATAAAGGGCAAAGGAAATATCAGCGCTACAGAGCATTTCTTCGTGCATGGCTGTTAACATTTTTGGCATGCCCATGCCGCCATACTCAACATCACCACCGAGTGCTGTCCAACCACCTTCAACATAAGTATTATAAGCTTCTTTATAACCCGGCGCTGTGGTTACCACGCCATCATTAAAACTTACCCCTACTTCATCACCTTGACGGGCAATTGGATCTAGTTCTTGTTCAGCTATCTTGGCACATTCTTGCAAAATAGCTTGTGCGGTATCTTTGTCGACTTGCTCAGCAAGTTTAGGTAATTGTTGCCACATGTCATCAGCGTTAAACACCTCATGTAGTAAAAAACTCATATCTTTCAATGGAACTTTATATTCAGCCACAACAATAACCCCTCTTCAAATTAATTAACTTAACTACAAGCGCTTTCGAACAAGCAATTAAAACAGTTGTTTGAATATACCTTAATACACGAAAAAGTAAAGCCTGCAGGTAAATTAAAAGCGACAAAACTTACTGTTTAGCTCAAAATTGCGTTAGGGTTAATAAATCCCCACAAATAAAATATAGAAAATTTACGAGTATCGGCAGTGAAAATAATAAACGTTGTGCTTTGTTTTTGTTTCTTTTTGCTTAGTTCAGCACAAGCCAAGCAAATAAGCTTTGCTAAGCAACTTCAAGATACGCAGTATGTATTTACTTACCATTGGCTTGATCATAAAAGCCAACAGCAAGAAATTAGCTTTAACTTAAGCAAAGCAGCCTTGTTTGAACGCTTTAGAATGCTGAAAAGCTATAAAAGTGAGTTTGCCCAAAAATCCATTTTACGTGCCATTAAAAAACAATTGCGACAACAACCACTTAAAGGTGCTCAAGCTTTCTTTAAGCAAGATAATGGTAATATGTCTATTCAAGTGAAAGGCCTTGATGAGAAAGGTGTCTCCTCAGCCTACCAACAAATTAAAGCGCTAGAGCAACAGGAAACTGATGAGTATTTTAAAGAGAACTATTATCACCCCTTCATTAACCATGATAATCAAACGGGTATAAAAGTTAATCATATTGATGTTGCTAACAATTCGATTGCCGACTTTAAATCACTCAAGAATATAATTTTAAAAAAGGTCTCTATTAAGAATATTCGGCAAGTGACCAACTATGTTCTAGCCTTTGTACAAAATATTCCCTACTCAACCTTAGAGTCGCGGATCAGCTCCTCGGGTGCGGGCTTCAATCCTCCCGCCAAACTAATATGGGAAAACCAAGGAGACTGTGACAGTAAGATGACATTAACAGCCACCTTGTTACGGGCCTTAATGCCACGTATAAAAATGACGATGATATTTATCGATCAACACGCTTTTATTGGCATAGCAATCCCTGCACGAGTAGGAGAAATAACATTGGAACATCAAGGAGTTAAATATGTACTGGCAGAGCCAACAGGCCCAGCTTTATATCCATTAGGGGTATTAGCCCCTGAATCTGAACTAGCGATTAATCAAGGGCGTTATATGGTTGTTGCATTCCATTCCGATGGTAGTTATTGATTTAATGAATCCGTTTGGTATAACACTATTGTCAGACAGGACAATATGCGTCAGGAGAATGTGCATCCTGCATTCTCTAATAAGGTATATCCATATACCGTTGAAGTCTAACCTGCATTTTCTTCAAGCTCGGTTAAAAAAGTTAAACTAGGTGCAAAAAATGCGGCGCCCGTTTCAGCCTGAGTATATTTAAGTAAATGATCAACATTGCCATGCTCATCTCCATAGATCATGCTGTTAAGCATAATTTCAAAGGGCTTGGGTGAATAACAGTAAGAAACAAAAAAGAGTCCTTGACGCTTCATATCACCATAAGGCATGCTCTGCCGAACAATTTCAATAGCCTGACCTTGTTCGTCCTTTAAGGTAGTGCGCTTAGTATGAGCCGTTAGCGGCTTGTCATCGCTTTCATATTCAATATTATCAAGTTTAGTGCGGCCATAGACATCTTCCTGTTCTTTATTTTGAAGTGAATTCCACAATGTTAAATTGTGTTGATAGCGCTGCGTGTGCAAGTAGCTGCCACCTGCGAATGTTGCATCATCAGTCTCTTTGACTAACGCCACTTCGCGTTTATGCATTCCTTGAGGATTTTCAGTGCCGTCAACGAAGCCGGTTAAATCCCGACCGTCTAAAAAACGAAATGCTTGAATATGTTCAATAAGTTCAACACTGTCAGCCAGTAATTGACATACTTTAGAGCTAACAATATGGTTTACATCCGCACGATCGCTGCGAATTTCTATATAAACATCAACACTACTGGTTGGAGCAAACCTATCATCACTGTGCATAGTAGGAAAAGTAGCTAAGTGCTTTGGGCGTGCCTTAGGGTAAAACTCATCCCAATAGTTTGCGCCAATAGCAATAACCGTTGTTAAGTTTGCTTCAGAAAATTGATCGGCATAATCATCAAATAATGCAGGCAAGCGAGAAAGTGCCACTCGAATAAAAGCATTTTTGTCATCTAGGGCATTAAAGAGTAAATAACTGCCATGTAAGTTCGGCTCAGCGCAAATACCAAATTGTTCTCTAGCCATTTGAAATACCAATAGGAAAATGTTTATATTTCTTTATTGTACACAATAAAATTGAATTAAGTCACATCACTTGCCATAAACCTTTGTTATCTTCACACATTAACTCTTTCAAGGTTTCTTGTAGACCTTTAAGCTTGTTTGAAAAAGTCACGTTTTGACGGGATAAGGCGTCCTTTAAAAATTCAATATTGTTAATAATTCGAGCTTAGTTACCACCTTGAGCATTTCGCCAGAAAAATACAGTTATTGAGACATCTGAGCAACATTAAGTTCGTCCAATAAACAATGACTTAAATCCTCAATTTGATCATTATTCTGCATTTTAATCGCTGTTTCTAGTTCATGCGCACTTTGTGAAAGCTCAGCAAAGCCAAACATTTTTGCGGCACCTGCCAACTTGTGTGCTGCCCTAGCCAAGTTCAAATAATCTTGTTGTTCACTATAGACTACAATATCTTGACTCTCGTTGAGTAAATTATTTTGAAACTCAAGCTTAAGATCTGAAATATCAACATCGATGATATCAGTACTGGCTTGCTCTCTTAGTTGCTTAATACTTGGATAATGGCGAGCAATTGTTGCAACAAATTTATCCCTTTCAATCGGCTTTTTCAGGTGACCATCAAAACCTAATGCTAAATATTGACTGATCTCATGAGACATAGCATTAGCCGTAAGGGCATATATTGGTTGGGTACAGCCAAACTCTCTTAATTTTTCTAATGCTTGAATTCCATCCATTTCTGGCATTTGTATATCCAACAAAATTAAGGTTGGCTGATATTGCATGCATTGCTCAATCACTTCTTTACCATCTCTAGCTTCAATGACCTCAAGACCCAAGCTAGTAAGTATTCGAGCAATGAGTCGGCGATTATCATCATGATCTTCAGCCAATAAAATTTTTCCTACAAAGCTTGCCGGCTGCTTGTCGACTAATAATGACTCATCAAAAGCTTGATGTTCTTGCGGTACAAGAACATCGCTATAAGGTAACTTCAAAATAAAAGTACTACCTTGTTCTAATTGGCTAGTTACGCTGATGTCACCAGCCATAACCTTGGCCAATTGCATAGATAAAAACAACCCTAAGCCTGAACCAGAAAAGCGCCTGCTAATACTATTATCAGCTTGAGTAAAGCTTTTGAATATTTTAGACTTTTGCACTTCATCCATGCCTATTCCGGTATCCGTTACCGTAAAAAATAACATTTTATCAACAATAGCAATGTCTAAGGTTACCCACCCTTCTTCGGTAAACTTAATCGCATTAGAGCAGAGGTTGATCAAAACTTGCTTTAGCCTTAACCTATCAATATTAATGATAAAAGGAGTCGGTAAATGATGGCTAATGGTAAAAGCTAAATTTTTTCTAGCGGCTTGCTTGGTAAACATATCTTCAAGCTCTTGAATAATACTATGCAAATCTTGTTGGCGCATTTCTAGTTCAAACTTATCGGCTTCTATTTTGCTAATGTCTAAAATATCATTAATTAATTGCAACAGGTGCAAACTGTTATTATGGATAATTTCGACTTCTTTTATCAGTGATTTATTGTCAAAATCACCGTGAATAATAGCTTCTGATTGCCCAATAACGGCTGTTAGCGGTGTTCTGATCTCATGACTCATATTTGCCAGAAACTGGCTTTTAATTTTATTTGCCTGTTGTAACTCTTGTGTTAAAAACTCGAGTGCTGTGGTACGTTGTTTTACGCCAACTTCTAAGTTTTTAGTTAGCTGACTTTCTAAATAGCGGCGGTAGCCTAAAAACATCACAATCAAGATAAAAACAACCCCGAGAATAATAAAATTTCGTTGCTGCTTGTCTTTAACACTCTGTAATTGTTCTAATTCATTGTTTTGTTTTAAGTTTTCAACTTGCTGAGTTAATTGTTCTGATTCAAAACGTGCCAATTGTTCATTTAACGTTTCATTAGCTTGCTGAAGGCGCTTTTTTTGGTAGGCTAATTGAGACTTTAATGCTTGTGCAGTTTCTCCTTGTGCGGCATAAATTAACGCTTGCAAGTTTAGGTTTTCATTGAGTAACCCATGGTAACCCATTTTTTCAGCGATACTATTTGATTGTTGGAAGTAATTAAGAGCTTGTTCAATATCACCTTGATAAAAGGCCACCTTAGCTAGCGTATGTAAACTACCTCCATAAGCTTGTTGATGACCAATCTCTTTACTTATTTCACTGCCTTGCTTTGCATAAACAAGCGCTTTATTTACTTGCTCTAGCTCATAGTATATTTCGGCGACATTATGTAATTGCGAGGCAATATCATATTGATGTTCATTCTGTTGAAAATAATCTAATGCGGCTAAGTTATACTGTATTGCCTGCTGATACTGCCCTGAGTATTTATAGGCAACGCCTAAATCAGCCGAGGCTTTAGCAACATCATATTCATGACCTAATACCGCTCTTTTTGTGATCACTTGCTTAAGCATGCTAATCGCAAGATCATATCGTCGTAAGCTGATATAAAGTGTGGCGATATTATATCGAACATCTATTTTATCCACTTCATCGCCAAAGCGCTGATAAAGAATTTCAGCTTGTTGATAACTGGTTAAAGCAGCAAAAGAATCTCCTTGCACTGTTTGTACTAACGCTATGTTATTAAGGAGATTCGCCTGAATTACAGCGGTTTCAGCAATTTCTTTTTTTGTTTGATTTTGGGCTAAACTTTGAAAATAATTGAGTGATGCTTGGTAAGCATTTATTGCCTGCTTATAGTGCCCTTGATAATAGGCAATAATGCCTTGTAATTTATTGGCTTTTGCTTGTAGTTCAAACAACCGGTTTTGAACTGCCACATTAGCCGCTTTTTTGCTGACAAGCATGGCTTGCTCAAAATCATTTAAGGATAAATAACTTCTACTTTGCAATAACAGGGCGTCAACTCGTTGTAATGAGGTTAAGTTTTGTTGTTTGAGTAATTGATTTATTTGCTTAACGACTTCAGTTTTATTTTTTTGCTGCTCTATTTTGGTTAATTGCAAGGCAACATCTTCCACTCGAGCTAATAACTCAACAGAGAATAAAAATACCAACAGCAGCAATAAACGAAGCATCCGAAACCCTTAACTGATCCTTAGCTAGATCTTAACATAACGATAGTAACGCCTTTACGAAACAATCATTGTAAAAACAAGAAGATAATTTATACCATCTAATGGTGCTAAAAAGAACCGAAATTACTTTATATTAAAACTTTCATACTAGGGTCTGTTGCATTATTTAAGAAAAGCGATGACATCAGAGTAGCTTTATATGTTACCACTAAGCAGTACAGCATGGTCACGGTTGAATTACCCATAAACTCACTTTATCATGCTGAGATATTTTCTATTAAATGTCATAACTAATGTTAAACAAAATTTTATACTCTACTTTACTTTTGCTAAGCTTAACAACCCCAGTTGATGCCACTATTGTTGAATTTCAAACTTCTGAAGGCAATTTTCAGGTGAACTTGTTTGACCAAACCACGCCAAAAACCGTGGACAATTTTCTTCAATACATCGATGAAGAGCACTACACTAATTCCGTTATACATCGTGTTTCAACCAGCTTTGTAGTACAGGGTGGCGGCTTTACTTTTGAAGGTAATTGGCCTTTAACACGAATAGACACAAATGCTGCAGTAGTCAATGAACCAATATACTCTAATGTTAGAGGCACAATTGCGATGGCAAAAGTTGGTGGTAATGTGAATAGCGCTACCGATCAATGGTTTTTTAATTTAGCCAATAATGCCAGCAATTTAGACTTACAAAATGGTGGTTTCACTGTTTTTGGTCAAGTCATGGGGGACGGGATGATAGTCGTTGAAAAAATTGCCGGCTTAACACTTTGCCAAGATATTCCAATGAAAGATTATAGTAGCCAAAACTGTAGTGACCAAAGCACACCAGGAGTTGAAAATTTTGTTGTTATCAACCAAATTGTCATCATTGACTCATCCCAAGTGACTGATACTAATTTATCGCCTACTAAAAATACTCTGCTCGCTGCTGCCGGAGAAGAAAACGGCTCGAGTAGCAGTAGTGGTGGTACTTTCGCTTGGCTTTTATTATTCATTCTATTACCCATTGCTTGGCGAAAAATAACGGCTTAATAAAAGCCAATGGATACTTAATACAGCAATCAGAAAATAGCATCCGACTGATAGCTGTATTAATGAGGGGTTAGCTAATTTACTGCTTTAAAACGTATTGCTACGCCGCCACTTGTTGCCAACCTTAATGATAACGCTTCGTTGACTGTAACGCTTTTTTCTTCAATAACAAGATCATAAGGGTTATTTTTCCACTCGGCTTTTTCACCATCGCGGTAAATTTGTGCTTGATATGTTTTACCCTCAGTAAGAAAGTCTAGCTTGATATTTATAGTGCGTGCATTTTCATCGGTTAGCGCACCTAAATACCAATCATCTCCCTTTCGCTCTTGTCGAGCAAAAACAACGTAATCGCCAACTTCACCAGCAATTGCTTTACTTTCTTTCCAATCAGTTGGCACGTCAATAATGAATTGAAAAGCATCTACATTGGCAACATAGTTTCTTGGCAAATCCACAGCCATTTGAATTGGGCTATATAAAACCACATAAAGAGCTAATTACTTAGCCAATGTTGTTTGTGGTCGATTGCTTTTATCACCTAAGCCATTAAAGCCCATATCAAATATGCCTGGTGTGAAATCCATTGGGCCAGAAAGTAAACGAGTAAAAGGCAAACTTGCCGTGTGCTCAGGCGGATTAGGTGGACTTCCCCTAGCATTGAACTCTTGTCCCCTAGCACCTTCTCTAGATATCCAATTTGGATATGTTCTGCGCAAGCCTGTTGCCTTTATCGGCTCATGAGTATTAATACTAATTTTATGCTTTGCTGCTTCAGTGATACTGTGTAAATACTCTGAAACCATAAATTGACCATCGTGCCACTCTTTACGCACAACACCTGCTTCATCAATACGTTTAATGTTGCCGCCATCAGCAACATAACCAGTTTTAATTTGCTTAACGCCATGTTGTTGATAAGGCGCATAAGCATCTGACATCTGATCTCGGTAATTACTAACATTACCTGATGTTTCATGATGTCCAATCAATTGCACATTTTTTTGTTTGCCATAATCAGTTACTGCTTTAAGATCAAAGTCATCAAAGCTATTACTAAAGTGAAATAGATCGCCGTTATTAAACCACTCACCATCCCAACCTATATTCTAGCCTTCAACCAGAACTCCTTGAAAGCCATATTTTGCTGCAAAATCCATATAACGTTTTGTTTCATTGGTTGTCGCACCATGCTTTTTACCGCTAGCCCAGCTATTTTCGCCAACATGCATACCCCACCAAATACCTACATATTTTCCAGGCTCAACCCAGGAAACATCACCTAGTTTATTTGGCTCATTTAAATTAAGAATCAAATTTGAATTTAGCAAACCTACTGCATCTTTACTGATTTGTATCGTACGCCATGGCGTTTTAAAATCAGCATTTGTTTTCACTAAAACGCCATCAGACCAAGGGGTAAGATCAGCTTTAAATAAACCAGGTCGGCGCTGATCTAATGTCATTGCTGCATAATCAACTAAAGCGGCTTCATGTATGCTTAAATGTACCCCTGACTTTAATTTATAGGTAAATGGGGTATGTACTCTGTCAATATCAGATAACCCTGTGGTTATATAGGTGTATTCATAACGATTCCAACCCCGTGCAGGGATCCACCATGCTGTCGCCTGCTCGGCATCTGCAAGAGAAAATTGTGTTAACTCCTTAGTGATTTCAATGTGATCAAGCAAGCCTTTCTGTTTAGGCACCTCATAGCGAAAACCGATACCATCATCAAATGCCCGAAAACGTACCGTATAACGATTGGCACTGTCGCGCTTTGCGGTAAATGTTATCGCAACTTCATTATGCTTATCTTGAATATGTTGACGCTCTCCCCAAGGTAGTTGCCACCAACTATCAACGTTATTTCTAAGTACTTCTTTGATCTCAAAACCATCAGAAAGGCTCTCCGCATCCTTAAATTCCATACCCAGTTGAGAAGGAGCAATGACCTTTTGTTGAGCAAAGTCAATCTGATAATTAGGCCGTGAGTTATCATCATTTATAGTTAATTTTATTTCACCATTTGGGGATGTTAATTGTACTGATTTCGCGGCTAAGCTGGATGAAACCATTAACAAGAGTAATAAAGCAGTTTTTTCATTATTGTACCTTTTAAGTTTGCACATGATGCACACTAGCATACCTATCTGGGTCACTAAAAACACCTGCTTACATACGTATTCATCAGTAATCCCCTTCGATAGATTTGCTTAACAAGCAGAGAAAATCACCAAAAAAAAAAGCAGCGAAATCGCTGCTTTTTAGGGTTATCTATTTTCTTTATGTTTACTCGAGGATTATATGCTTAACCACGAGTAAACTCAGGATAGGCTTCCATACCACAATCAGAAATATCAACACCTTCATATTCTTCTTCTTCGCTAACACGAATCCCGATAACTTTCTTCAGTGCAAACCACACAACAAAGCTGGTACTAAACACCCACACAAAGATAGTTGCAGCGCCTATTAACTGACCACTAAAGCTAGCACCAGAATTAGTTAATGGCACGATAAGTAAACCAAATAAACCAACCACACCATGCACAGAAATAGCACCGACAGGATCATCGATTTTCGCCTTATCTAGCGCAAGAATAGATAATACAACAATCACGCCAGCAATCGCGCCAAAAACAGTTGCCTGTAATGGTGAAGGCGTTGATGGCTCAGCCGTGATTGCTACAAGACCCGCTAAGGCACCATTTAAGGTCATAGTTAAATCTGCTTTTCTAAATAAAAGTTTGGCAAATATTAACGCAGCAACAGCACCTGCAGCAGCAGCTGCATTGGTATTTAAGAACACCATAGCGACAGAGTTAGCACTGGTGACATCAGCAAGTTTTAATACTGAACCACCGTTAAAACCAAACCAGCCCATCCATAAAATGAAGGTACCTAAAGTAGCCAAAGGTAAGTTGGCACCAGGAATAGCGTTTACTTTGCCCTCTTTAGTGTATTTTCCCTTACGGGCACCTAGTAATAATACACCCGCTAGCGCTGCTGAAGCACCAGCCATATGAACAATACCTGAGCCAGCAAAATCAGAGAAACCAAAGTCACCTAAAGTATACAGGCCAAATACTGAGTCACCGTTCCATGTCCAAGCACCTTCCATAGGGTAAATGAAACCAGTTAAAACTACAGTAAAGGCTAAGAAAGCCCAAAGTTTCATGCGTTCTGCTACCGCACCAGAAACTATAGACATAGCCGTTGCAACAAAGACTACTTGGAAGAAGAAGTCTGAAGCATTTGAATATACAGCACCACCACTAAAACCTGCCTCTGCTGATTCAGTTAACACAGCACCAACTAAAGCTTCGGCGTCAGTAGCACCATCTAAGGCAATACCATTTAAAAATATACCGCCGCCATACATAATGTCATAACCAACCACTAAATACATGATACAAGCGATTGAATAAAGCGCGACGTTTTTGGTCAAAATTTCAGTGGTATTTTTAGCGCGAACAAGGCCAGCTTCAAGCATTGAAAAACCAGCCGCCATCCACATAACTAAAGCACCACAAATTAGAAAATAAAAGGTGTCTAATGCGTATTGAAGTTGAAAAATATTCTGTTCCATTATTTATCTCCTATAAAGCTTCTGAATCTAGCTCACCAGTTCGTATACGAATGGCTTGCTCTAGGTTATAAACAAAGATTTTACCGTCACCAATTTTGCCTGTGTAAGCTGCTTTTGTGATAGTTTCAACTAAACGCTCAACAATATCATCGTTAACAGCGATTTCTAGTTTCACTTTCGGTAAAAAATCTACTTGATACTCAGCACCTCGATATAATTCTGTGTGACCTTTCTGTCGACCAAATCCCTTTACTTCACTGACGGTAATACCTTCTACGCCAATTTCAGAAATGGCTTCACGAACATCATCTAGCTTAAATGGTTTAATGATTGCGTTAACTATTTTCATTGTGGACCTCTATTTAT
>ERZ1048872.955-NODE-955-length-26971-cov-8.059704_pt1 | contig 26971 bp, 17 predicted proteins | sample MGYA00383100_ERZ1048872 | MGnify/ENA primary metagenome ERZ1048872 (study PRJEB29581, sample SAMEA5548370) | metagenome | biome: marine; feature: coastal; material: water | depth 50 m | study: Short-term variability in the microbial, nano- and picoplankton...
CAGCGGAGAGCGCGAGACTTGCCAAAGCGCAAGTGTTGCAGCAAACAGGTACTGCCATGTTGGCTCAGGCAAACTCATCGTCTCAATTGGTTTTGTCGCTGATTCGGTTGTAAGAATATTGGCTTGATCATCATCACGATTGTTAGGCGTTTTAAGCGCGCAATAATTGCATGCTGCTTTGGTGGTTGAATTCAAAACAGCTTGGTGGATATTCCATGATGAGGCTGATGCACACTACGTCTTAAGCCATGGTGATTTGGCAGAGTTCGGCTGGAAAGGTAGCATCGAGAAAGTGTTGCCATAACTAAAAAATTCGGTCATCACGCGGTTAGATACAGCGTGATGATTGGCCTGTTTCTCTCAATCTCTCTAAGCAGCTCTTTCGGCTTTCTGCTCTCGAGTCTTAAACCAAACAGCCCCAACCCGAAGAGCATCATGGTTGCTGGAGCGGGAACGGCTTGTGCTGATATATGAAAAATGGTCACTGGCAACGCCCCCGCTGTCGCGTGAATTTAAACCACACTCGGGATCCGTGCTGAGGCATTGATCTAGCTCGACGGCAGTCGTGCGATTGAAAATGAAGTTTTTACGATCGGCGTCGTCGTTGTGAAAACGATAATTGTTAAGACTAGCATCCCAGCTTTTATCGTTATACCCCTTCAAAACGAAGTCATCTAAGCCGCCATTACCATCATCCAGAAGCCTAGTGTACAGTCAGTGTACAGGTAGAGAAATGGATTTACACTATAATACTAGTATATAAGAGTGGTGGAGCTAGGCGGGATCGAACCGCCGACCTCTACACTGCCAGTGTAGCGCTCTCCCAGCTGAGCTATAGCCCCAAAACAATTTGAAATTTGCATTAGCTAATATATCTTGTCGTTTCGCTGGTAACGTCCGACTAGCTAAATGTTTGTTTTACCAACACGATTAGTGTTGAAAAAACAGACTCATTGTCCGAAGGGTGCGAATGGTACCCAAACTTGGGTGATGGTTCAAGAATTCATCACGCGTAAACCGTGGTTTTGTTGCTTTTTCTAACCAGTGTTGCGCATGCTAGCAGCGATACCTGCGATGGTGACCAGTAACGCTTTGTTAATTTTTTCAAGTTCTTCTTGGCCTGCTTTCCTTGAGCGAGTCAGCAGTTCAATTTGCAAAAAGTGTAGGGGGTCTGTGTACGGGTTTCGAAGGTCAATTGTCCGCTGTATTTCCGGATGTTTTTCCAACAGCGATGACTGACCTTTTAGTTTGTTAATGTTCTCGATCAGATTGGTCAAGCGACCATGAAAGTCCTGGCCTATCGCCTGCAGTGATTCGTTGACCAAGCTTGAATCATAGTCCTCGGATATTTCGATGTCGGCTTTACTGAGCACCATTTCAAGCATGCCAAGATAGGATTGGAAAAACGGCCATTCTTCAATCATCTCTTTAAGTGTATGCGAGTCCTTACCAGTAAATTGTTGATTAAATGCAGCGTCGCTGCCTAACCAAGCCGGAATCATTAAGCGTTTTTGGGTCCAAGAAAAAACCCAGGGAATCGCTCTAAGCTCTTCAATGCTTCGCGGCGCAGACGTGTGTTCGTTGTTCAAACCGCCCAATGCCAAGCTGGAGAGTTCTTTTTCCGGTGTGCTTTGTTCAAAATAATTAATGAACTGACTATTTTCCTGAATTGATGATTTGTAGCTGCGAGCAGCAGTTTCAGAAAGCCTTTCCATAAGGCCGCGCCAGTTATCGCGTGGTTTGGCAGGAGATACAAGGCTTGCTTCGATCGTTGAGCTTAAGATGATATCTAGGTTTTTGATTGCAAGCGGTGCTGAGCCGTACTTGAATCGGATGACTTCACCCTGTTCGGTTAATCGAATGCTGTTACTGACTGATCCAGCGGGCTGAGATAAAATTGCGGCGCGGGTAGGTGCGCCACCTCGACCTACCGTTCCACCACGACCATGTAGTAATGTCAGTTTGATGCCGTATTTTTCTGCGACAGCGACCAGTTCTTCCTGCGCTTTAAATTGTGCCCAGGCCGCAGCCATCTGCCCGCCATCCTTGGCAGAATCGGAATATCCGATCATGACCTGTTGGTGACCATTGATGTAGTTCGTGTACCACGATATGCGTAATAGTCGCTCCAGTGTCCATGCTGCGTTTTCGAGGTCTTCTAGTGACTCAAATAACGGAACCACCGGCAGTACTTCTTCCAGGCCACATTTATTGAGTAGTAGTACAACCGCAAGAATATCTGTTGGGTTCTTTGCATTTGAAAGCACGTAACTAGAGATCGCGCTGACGCCTTCACGTGCGATAAGCTGGAAAATTTGCAGTGTGTCCCAGGCGGAGTTTGAAAGGATCCAGCGCGCCGGTATTAAAGGGCGTTTGCTCTCAAGTTCTCCAACTATGAAATCCTGTCTGGCTTTTTCTGACCACTCATCATAGCTGCCGACCTCAAGATACTGTGTAAGCTCATTGAGTAACTCGGTGTGTTTACTCGAGTCTTGCTTGATGTCCATGTTGACTAGCGTCACACCTAAGGTGGAAACGCGTATCAGTGTATCTTTGAGTAACCCGTCGGCGATGATACCCATGCCGCACTCTTGGAGTGATAGGTAACAGGAAAACAGAGGTGCAAACAAGTCCTCGTTGTTGAGCAACACCGCTGGGTTTGCCAGTTCATCCGTGACGGACCAGTCTTTGGTTGCGATCAACCTGGCGCGTACTCGTCTAAGAATCGCGCGGTAGGGCTCCTGAATATCATGGTTAGAAAGATTAGCGACTTCTTCGTTACAGTCACTCATCGATAACTGTGAAAGTAATTCTTCAATGTCGCGCAGAAACAGATCGGCAGCCATCCAGCGGGCAAGCCTGATGACCTCCTGGGTGACTTCTGCATTAACTTCGGGGTTATCAACCAGATCGCCGCCCATCCAAGATGATATTTTGATGGGCGTCGCAGTAATGGGTAAACCTTGTCCGGTGTGTTGAGTTAACAGCTGGTCTAACCCCTTCCAGACAACAGGAATTGCGTGCCAAAAAGCATTTTCAACGACTGCGAATCCCCACTTGGCCTCATCCTGCGGCGTCGGTTTGTCGTGCGAAATTTCATCCGTGTGCCAGACTTCCGCAATCAGTCTCTCAAGTTCCTTTCTATCGTTAGGAGAGAGCGTTTGGTCGCTGTCAACTTTACCGAGTTGATCAGCAATTCGATTGTATTTCTGGATAAGTGTTCGACGGGTGATCTCAGTCGGGTGCGCTGTTAGCAATAGTTCACAATTGACGTTAGTGATGGCAGAAATGAGTTTTTCTCGATCAACTTCGCCGTCAAAACGTTTCACCAATTGCAGAAGCTCGGATTGCTCCGGGAAAGGGACTTTGCGATCTTCCGCAGCCTGTGCTTGCTCAGCAATATTGGTGAGATTAATGAACTGGCTGAATGCGCGCGCGATGTGAATAAAATTATCAGCGTCGAGGGCGCCCAGCACGCTGTGAAGCTGTTCAAGTCTAACGTCACCGCTTTGGCGTCTTGACTTGGCTAAAACTCGGATTTCCTCAGCTTTGTCTAGGAATTCTTTGCCCCGGTGATCTGACATGGTTTCACCAAGTAAAACTCCGAGCAGCCGTACCCGGTGCCTCAATTGCCTCGAAATAAGCTCTTCCAATTTCTTCTCACTGGTCTAGTAAATAACGCTGTTGGCTGATTCTACAGCATAGCGTTGCCGTCCCCATAGCTATCGGAGACAAGAGACAGACAGAAGGCTGGCAAATGGCTTGTATTTGGTAATCGCGCTGCGATTGTCACGTTAATCCTGCGCGTGGCGTTACCGCTTTCTGCGCTATTTTTTTACGCTAAATAGGAAGTCGCGAAATATATCCATTAACGTTTCATATTTATAGTCGGTGAACTCGCCAGCATCGAAGTACATGCCGTGCTCGGCGCATGCCTCATATTGAATGTGTTTCTGCACCGGATCAGACAACTGCTCCATGCGTTTATTGCATCGAGGACAGTCAATATCTCTGATTTTGTTTTGCTGCTTTCCTACCTCGGGGTCCCCGCTGTCGACATAGTCTGACATCCATTTGTCTTTTAATGTTTCGGCCTCGCCAATATCGAACCAAAGACCATGACATCCGGTGCACCGGTCAACTGTGACGCCGCCTTGCAGCGTGCTGAGGGTTTTTTCTTCCATGGGTGATTTGCACTTAGGACAATCCATTAAACTTCCTTTTTTATGTATTTTGTTTCCCTCATTTTTACCGTCTACTCGTAAAAGCACGGGGCAATCTTTTATAAAAATGGGGGTAGCGATATAGTGTCCGCTCGCTGCGATTGTACCCTGATGGTTCAGTCCTAAACCGAAAACCAGCTAAGAGCACTGTTATGACAGAAATTACTGTACCGTCAAATGTATTGCAAGAACTTGCGACCATGGATACCCCCACTGTGTGTAATGCGCTGGAGTTGGTAGTGCCCGAGCGCAGGGGAGAGGGCTACACTGTGCGCCCGCTGTTTTGTCTGCGGCCAGAGATGAATCCTATCGTGGGGTATGCGAGAACGGCGACCGTTAGCGCGGTAAAACCGTCCGACCTTTCTGCTGCCGAGGCTAAAATGCTGAATGACCAGTACTATGATTATATGGGTACTGGGCCTGCGCCACTCATTAATGTCATCGAGGATATTGATGGTGAAAATGTTGGCTACGGTGCATGGTGGGGTGAGGTCAATACAAACATCCACCATGGCCTCGGCTCGCTGGGTGTAATTACCAACGGCAGTATTCGTGATTTACCCGACAGCGCGCCGGGATTCCAAATGTTGGCAGGTAGTGTTTCTCCGTCACATGCCTACATTCATGTTGTCGAGTTCAACCTTGATGTGAACGTGATGGGCATGAAGGTGAAGCACAATGATCTTATACACGCCGATCAGCATGGCGCTGTTGTTATTCCAACGGAGATCGCGGGCGAGGTTAAAGCAGCGGCAGAAAAAATTGCAGCGCAGGAAGCGATCATCATTTCTGCGGCCAGGGAGCCTGGATTCGATATCAACAGGCTTCGACAGGCTTGGAAAGGCGATAAAGAGATTCACTAGGTCTAAGCGGGTGATCTGTTCAGAGCAGCCGTGGTGAATATTATCTAAGAAGTTAGCTTGCCGCTTCATCAATCGCAGCCGGTCGCCTCTGGCAACAAACACCAAGTCGCGTTTTTTTTTGATATCGCGGATCTGAAACAGGCAACGCGGGCAGCGACTTACTGGCTTTGCTTCAAATCGTTGAATATACAAAGGCTGGGAGAGGTTAAAACCATGGGTTACCTCGTGTGGGAATATCTCGAAAAAGAGTGATTCCTGATCAATATTCTGAGAGTATTTTGCTATCGACATACACTTGTCATTTTAAAGAAAAGGAACGTAGACATGAAAGCAGCAATTTTTAGAGAAGTAGGACAGCCGCTAGAGATCGAGAACATCAGTATCTCCAAACCTGGACCTCGAGAAGTCCTGGTACGCACGGCAGCTGCAGGTGTATGCCATAGTGATTTACATTTCATCGAAGGGCTTTACCCAGCGCAAACTCCCATGGTGCTAGGACACGAGTCTGCGGGGATCGTCGAGCAGGTAGGTTCAGACGTCACCTATGTCAAGCCGGGTGATCACGTGATTACTTGTCTTTCTGTTTTTTGTGGTCATTGCGAGCAGTGTCTAACCGGGCATATGTCGTTGTGCTCTAGTGCAGAAGTTCGCCGTGACGAAGACGAAGAGCCAAGGTTGGCTCAAGAGGGTACCTTGGTCAATCAGTTTGCCAATCTGTCGTCTTTTGCAGAGCAAATGCTGATTCACGAGCACGCGCTGGTTAAAATCAGAGAAGACATGCCGCTAGACAGAGCGGCTTTGCTTGGTTGCGCTGTGACCACGGGAGTTGGCTCGGTATTTCACACCGCGGCGGTAGAACCTGGCAGTACGGTTGCTGTAATTGGTTGTGGTGGCGTTGGTTTATCGTGCATCAACGGTGCTGCGATTGCCGGAGCAGGCAGAATAATTGCTGTCGACATGGTTGATTCTAAGCTTGCCATGGCCAAAGAGTTTGGCGCGACCGATATTGTCAACGGAAGCAATGGTGACGCGGTACAGCAGGTGATTGAGTTGAGTGGCGGTGGCGTTCAGTACTCATTCGAGGCGATTGGATTGAAGCAGACAGCGGAAGACGCATTTAATATGCTGCGTGCCGGCGGTGCGGCAACGATTATCGGCATGATTCCCGTGGGTACTAAAATTGAACTTATGGGTGCTGCTTTTTTGCAGGAACGTAAAATTCAGGGTTCGTTCATGGGCTCGAACAGATTTAGAATCGACATGCCACGGTTTATTGATTTTTATCTTCAGGGCAAGCTGCATCTCGATCAGATGATCTCAAAGAGAATTCAACTAGAGCAGATCAATGAAGCTTTCGCCGACATGAAGACAGGGGCACTTGCGAGAAGCGTGATTGTATTTGATTAAGATGATGTGTTTTTCGGAACGATAATCTGAAGCGACCCACAACGCGTCTCAATCGCTGCTCGCCGCCGGCGGGTAGCGAATGTTTGGGTCGTTTTCCTTAATTTAAGGTGGAATGGGAGAAGCCAGAGTTGCGAGTCTGGCGATCATACTCGTCACTTCTTCGCAATCGACGTTTGCTCAAACGTCGCAAGGGGAAGTGTGTCGTGGTGGTGAGTTGCGTTTATCGGCGCACGTTTAACCAGCGAAATATCAATGGGTTGTTTATTCTTCTTCCCTCAGCAAAATCTTACTCTTTTTCTCCGGGTATTTGCCCACCAGTGGCTCATAGAATTCTCTGATCCGGTCCATATCCTGTTTGACTTCCCCGCTAAGCTCAAAAGAAAGTCCCAGTCCAGCGACTTTTCGGTCGTAATCAAGATAGCCACAAACGACGGGAATGTTGGCTTCAAGGGCAATACGGTAAAAACCAGATTTCCAATAGTCAGTGTATGCGCGGGTGCCAGCAGGCGGCACAACAAGGTTCGTGCCATCTGATTGCTTAATCTGATCCGAAAGCCGTGACACCATATTTGTTGCTCTAGAGCGATCGACGGGAACACCACCAAAAAAAGTAATGAGTTGCGCGAGAACAGGGACAAAAAAGTTGTTTTTGACGAGCCAATTTACCTTGATACCGAAGGAGTAGGCAGCGCCGAGAAGGAATAGCGCGTCCCAATTACTGGTGTGAGGAGCAGCGATAATCAGCATATGTTTGCTGTCGGGTACACCACCTTCAACGCGCCAGCCAAATACTTTGATCAGCAATCGACCGAAATAGTGTGCAAATCCGCTGCATTTTTGTGCCGGGTGTTGCTGTGGAATTCTGTGCATATAGCGCTTCCGCCTGTTTAGTTCGGTTTTATTGGGTATTTTGCCCGAGTCCTTTGGGTCAGATCGCGTATCAATATTCTCAATATTATCGTGATTCGTAATCGGAAAAATATACATCTAAATACAACTAAAACAATAGTTTAGGAGCATTACTTAATAATTGTAATTAACATGTGTTGTGATACCTCGCATGCAATGTAGCATCGACGGTGAGTCGCTGCCAGTATTGGCGGGTCTAAAATCCGACCAATGGCGACCAGTTGTCTTCAGTAGACTATCGTTAGTCGGCTGCGACTAATCCAAGCCCACAATGTTTGCTAAAAGGCATACAATAAAAAGCAGAATAACAAACTCAACTAGATTTAGGACCTTCACGGATATGACAAGTCGAATCTCATCTATTTCCTGTCTTCTGGTGTTTTCCCTGGCTGTTCAACTCGGAACTCTGACTCATCATGTATATGCACAGGATGGTGGGGCAATAGACACACTTCAGCGGGACGCGGAATCAGCCCTCGAAACAGGCAATGTTGAGCTTGCGCTGGAAAGCTATCTGGCTGCACTGGAGCTTGATCCGGAAAATTTGGCGTTGCTGGGGAGTGTGTCGGAGATTGCATCAGCTGTCGGTATGTCAGACCTAGCGCTCGACTCATTGGTTCAGCAAGCCAACATCTTGGTGAGTCGGGGAGATAAAGCGGGTGCCCGAACGGTGCACGATCAGATCTCGGCAATAAGAGAGCAAATCCCAGAGCAAATGGCAGCGCGCTTCGCGGCCATCAGTCAATATAGCCAAGCGCAAGCGTCACACGTTGAAAACTGGCAGATCATGTCCGCTGAATCACAAACGGCGCTTAGCAGCGGGGATGTTGAAGGTGCCATCGGCGCCCAAGAAGCCGCATTATTGATCGTTTCAGACGCTTTTGGTCCGAATCATTGGTTCACAGTCTCAGCCAACCGGGACCTAGGTATCGTTTATCGCGAGTTAGGCGCTGCTGAAGAAGCAGAGGCCTACTATACGGAAGCGTTGAACATCGCAGAGACATTACTAGGCGCGGAACATCCAAACACACTGGAAATTCAGGAGCTGATCGCTGAGCTTTACGCCGCTGTCGGGCTAGCTGAAGAATCAACCTTCATGCGAGAAATGATTGCTGGTTCATTGCAGGAAACGCTCGGTGCAAGCCACGCATACGCGGTGACAGCTCAGTTTGGATTGATAAACGGTGCTAAAGCCGCAGCGCAACCGCTGGAGGCGCTGGCGATGCTTGATGCACTTTGCGCCGACCTCGAAATCAACTATGGGTTATTTCACGATAAAACACTGTCATGTTTAACGTCGCTAGCGCGCGCTCAACTGAGCGCCCAGATGTTTGCTGAGGCTGAAAAGTCTTATGAGATGTCAGTGGGTCGAATGGCCGCAGTGAAAATAGGTATTGATGATTCGATACTCAGGAATATGAGCGACTTGGCCGAGGTTTATCAACAACAAGGCCGCTATCAGGAAAGTGCAGGATTACTCTCCGGTGTGATACAGACGGCTCTGGAAACGCAGAACCTCGAAGCAGCGAACCAAGCAAAAAGTTACCTGGGGCGTCTTTTCAATACGCAAGGCAAGTTAACTGAAGCGGAGTTGGTGACCGAGGAGGTTCTCGACTATGCACTGGTCAATTGGATCGACAAGCCACTTAATATCTACAACACGCTGCTTGAGTTAGGTGCTATTTACCAGGCATCGGGCAAATTGCCCGATGCGGAAGCAACTTACGAAGAAGCTTACCAGGGGCTTTTGAGGGATTATGGCGATCTGCATCCCTCAACCCTTGTGTCGATGAACAATCTTGGTCAGATTTACGAGAAGTCAGGCTTTTATGATGATGCAGAGCCTTTGCTAAAAGAGACGCTTGAAAAGTATTTAGCAACCTATGGCGAAGAAAACCAGAATGCGCTGCGTGCTCGCAACAATCTGGCACTTTTACACGAGAGTCAGGGAAATTTTCGGGAAGCTGAGCCGCTGTATCAACGTTCTTTGCAGGTGATGACGCGTTTAAATGGTGAAAATCACACTGACACGATCGCGGTGAAAAACAATTTGGCGTTCCTTTATATGTTGATGGAAGATTTTGACAAGTCTGCGCCATTGTTTGCCGATGTTGCCGAGAGATGGGCTAATACGCTGGGTGCCCAGCATCAGAAAACTCTGAAAGCGAACAATAATCTGGGCCGTGTCTTTTACAAAATGAAGCGGCTAGATGAGGCCGAGCAAATGATTGCTCAAACACTGCAAAATCGCCAGGCGGTGTTAGGCAAAGAACATTTAGATAGCATTCGTTCGATGATCGATCTGGGCGCTGTTTATCTGGATCAGGGCAGGCTGCCAGAAGCTGACAAGTTATTAACCGAGGCGCTGGCGCTGGCTGAGAAAATTCTCGGTACCCTACATCACTACACTTTCGAAGCGCTGAACGGGTTGGCGGCAGTCAAGGAAGCCGCAAACCAGCTATCAGCTGCCGTTGACCTTCGCGATGAGGGTTTTCAGCGACGCAGCGCGTTTCTCGACCGAATGTTGTGGGTCACAGGTGAAAATGCCCGGGAAGGTTATATTCGTTTGCACCGGCCTGAATTCAATGACTACATCGCATTACTGAATAAAATTGACTCGCCGGATCGTGGCCAGAAAATCATCGATGCGAGTATTCAGCGAAAAGGGCTGTTGTTGAAGATCACGTCAGAAATACAGCAAATCGCAACACTCTCTGACGACCCAAAGCTTAGCTCCATTGCGGTTGAACTGGAAAAGGCACGTAAAGAGTTGGCCGCAAAGACCCTGTCAGGCCCCACGGCTGAGACCAAAGATAACCACGTAGAAGTGCTATATGACCTTGAACAAAGGGTAAACGAGCTTCAGGGGCAGCTCGGTCGAGAGAGTGTCCGTTACCGGACCTCCATCGCGCAGGTAAGCGCAGCTGCGCTTGAGGGTGTGTTGGGAGAAAGTAACGCACTTGTAGACTTTCTTGTTTATGAAGAAGAAGGCGAGGCGAAGCTGGTCGCTGGCGTGGCCGTAAGAGAGGACGATCAGGTGAGGTATGAACTCGTTTCTTTCGACGATCGCAAGTCTATTGAAGACATTATCATCGAATATCGAACAATCATTCAGGATGACGGGGCAGATGAGGATGAGCTGCTTGAAATAGGGCTCATTGCCTATGAATTAATCTGGCAGCCCATACAGGACGCGCTAGGCGATTCGGAATATGTTTATCTGATACCTGATGGCACGCTGAATATCCTACCGTTTAATGCGCTCGTGACCGAGGATGAAGAGTATTTAATACAGGCTTTAGATGTCCATATCCTGACCAGTGCGAGAGACTTGCTACCTAATGAATTTCGTCTGGCGGATGGCCAGTACGTCGTGCTTGCAGGACCAGATTACGACTCGGAAGACGTGGTCAGTGAAGCAGAAATGATCGCGGCGCAGGGTAAGCGGTCCTCAGCGCTTCAGCTCGGCTTGCGAGGCGCGGGCACCGGATTACGAGGATTGAATTTTGCACCACTACCCGGCGCAGAGCAGGAAGGTCGGGTAATTGTTGATCAAGTGGCACAAAATAATGTCGCAAGAGATGTGTTTTTTGGTCGTCAGGCTGAGGAGCAAGTGCTCGCGAATCTGGACAAACCGCCACGCATTTTACATATGGCAACGCACGGCTTCTTTTTGGAAGCGGACGACAATCTTCGGAAGCGGCTATTAAAATTGCAACGGGGCGCTGACCTTCAAGTGCCACCGCCGGGTGATAATCCATTGCTTCGGGCAGGGCTGGCGTTTGCCGGGATCAACACGAACGCCCAGTTTTTAGGTGATATTGATACCGCCAACGATGGCGTGTTGACAGCACTTGAGGTCCTTGGGCTGAACCTTTCAGGCACTAGGCTAGTGGTACTGTCAGCTTGTGAAACTGGTCTGGGCGAAATCCATGAAGGTGAGGGCGTTTATGGCCTCAGACGCTCTTTTCAGGAGGCGGGGGTTGCTGAAGTGATTAGTTCACTTTGGGAAGTCAGTGATGCTGGCACTCAAGCCTTAATGACAGACTTTTATGATCGATTGCTATCCGGCCAACCCGCGCGTGAGGCGCTAAGAGACGCTCAATTGGCGTTACTTGACTCTCCTGAGTGGGGCTACCCCTATGTTTGGTCTGCATTTATGATCGTGGGTAGCTATGAATCTGCCGGATTTACTGTGCAATAGTCGAAAATACCCATCACCCTGACCCTTCCGGGCTGGATACAGCTATTTGCCCAGCCCTTTAGTAAATTAAATAGCTGTTCTCTAATTGTTGATGTTCTCCCGTATGTTGTAATATGCCTGATTGGCAAAAAAAATAACTAAAATTGGGAGGAAGTCGGTCAATTGATTAAACGAGCCAGTGTTTTTCTTGTTTGCATCAGCATGTCTATGGGACTCGCGGCGCAATCACTTACCGAAGCCATCGAAACGACACTTCGGACCAACCCTGATATTCTAGCCAGTAAATATGGCGTCGAAGCAGCGCAGCAGCTGCACAAGCAGGCGAAGGGCGCGTATCTCCCATCCATTGATCTGGTCTTGGCCGGTGGTTACGAGAATTCTGACAATACCACCACGCGTGCGACGCTTCTCGACGAACTTGATCTTACCAAACAGGAAAAAAGTATCAGGCTAACCCAGCTTATCTATGACGGTTTTGCGACCAGCAACCTGATTAAGCAACAAAGCGCATTGATTGATTCAGCCGCAGCGCGGCTGGGTTCAAGTCAGGAAAATGTTTCGCTTCGCGCGGTTCAGGTGTATCTGGAAATGTTGCGTCGTAAAAAGGTGGTAAATTTAACGCAGGAAAACCTGAATCAGCACGAGCAGACACTCAAGAAAATTCAGGAACGATTCGACAACGGGGTAGGTACTAAGGTTGATGTGGTGCAAACTCGAGGTCGGCGAGCACAATCCAAAAGCAACTTGTTGTTGGCCCAACGCGACCTAAAAAACGGTAACGCTGAGTTTTTCCGCGTTGTGGGTGAATACCCGAGAGACATCCTTGAGCCGGCGGTTGTCAGTGGCCTGCCAGGCACACTGGATGAAGCGATCCAGAATGCGATGACAAATAATCACGGCCTAAAGGCGGCAGAGGCTGATCTGTCAGCTGCGTCGGCAGGGCAGAAGCAGACGCGAGGTAGTTATCACCCGAGGTTTGATTTGGAGATTGGCGCTACACGGAATGAGGATACCGATGGTGTTGTTGGTGAAAACAATGATGAGACAGCGGTTATTCGTATGTCTTACAATTTGTTCAGGGGTGGAGCTGACAAGGCGAGGGTGAACGAAGCCGAAGCGCGTGAATTTGCAGCGAGAGAGACCGTCAGAAGCATTCGCAGAGCAGCGGAGGAAGATGTGACGCTGATCTGGAATGAATTGCAGGATATTCTGCAACGACTTGAGTATCTTGAAGCACACGTAAAGTCGACTGAGGAAGTCTTGGTGGTTTACAACGAGCAGTTATCTCTCGGTAAACGTACGCTGCTCGATCTACTTGATATTCAGAATGAGCTTCTGAGAGCTAGGGTCGCTTATATTTCAGGACAGTATTCAGCGAAGCTCGCTCGGTATCGGGTGTTAGCAAGTACCGGCCGAATGCTCGAAACAATGGGAATCGAACCATAAGGCTAAAGTTTTACTTCATCAGCCATGACTTATGTCTCGGTGTGAACTTTAAACAGGGTCAGCATCAAAGCGCCGTGGTCGTTCACATTCCAGGCATATCTTTTTAAGTTGAGTTATCTTGGTGCTATCTAATTGGGCGCTAAGCAGACTGATTGCCAAATTAAATAAAGGGTAAGAACTGACGACGCGATGATCGGTGTAGGAATAGATTTTGGAACTTCGAACTCGGCTGCTGCCTGGTATGATGGCATAAGAGTTCAGTTGGTGAAGCTCGAGCCTGGCCAAGGCGACCAGGGTAGAGATATCATGCCCACGGCTACCCATATCGACCGTGATCTTCAAACGTCAATTGGTGAGTCTGCGGTCGAGCAGTATATCGAAGATAACCGGGATCGAATCGTAGAGCTTACGCCGGAAGTTATTGGCAAGGGCCAATTGCTGATTAATGAAGCCAGCACGAACGACCCACACTCTCAAGCGGAAGTCGCGACGCAAAATGTTTATGGCGCCGCGACAATTGATCGTGGCATGCCTGGCCGTTTATTTCGAGGCGTGAAGCGGTTGTTGGGTAATCCGGGGATAAAACGGTTGCTGGTGTTTGATAAACCATTCCGGGTCGTCGCGCTGATTACACCCATCCTATTGCATATTCGCCAAAGGCTTGAAAAATCGCTTCCAGAAACCCTCGAGGATGTTCATTTTGGTCACCCGGTGCTATTTGAGGGAAACGAAGAGTTTCGTAACGATGTTGCATTTGCCCGCCTTAAAGAAGCGACCGATTATGCTGGATACCAGCAACTCAATTTTTATCCTGAACCAGTCGCGGCCACGTTAAGTTATCTGCATGACCGATTTGGTGCTTCTTCAGCAAGTGACTTGACCGCAACAGCGGTTTCCACTGAAAAAGGCAATGTGCTTACGCTCGATTTCGGTGGCGGTACACTCGACCTTAGCGTCATTGAGTTTCAGGGACTAAATTTTACAGTACTTTCCACTGCGGGTTTGTCTTTAGGTGGCGACCATATTGATCAGCTGATTTTCAAGCAACTGCTGTTTCCGCTTCTTGGCAAAGGAGAAATCTGGTCTAGGGTAAGAGACGGTCAGTTGGTTGAAAACGAATTCCCTTTCGATGAATTCGAAGATAAGTTACTTAACTGGGCAGTCACATACACGCTGAATCAAAACTACTATAGGGCCAAGCTGGCGGAGTGTATCGGCGCCGGCGGGGAGGCTGCAGCCAAGTTTGAACGCTTGGATGATCTCATTACACACAATCACAGTTATCTTGTGTTTCAGGCAATCAAGGATGCAAAAGCGGCACTTTCGAGTGTTGAAGAAACCGTTCTGGATGTGCCTGAATTAGATATCTCTATACCTTTTAACCGCGGTCAGTTCGAGGAAATGATGGCTGGTATGTTAGCGGAAATAGATACGCTGATAGATCAGGTGCTGGCAAGCGCGAATTGTGATGCTTCTGATATCGATGTTGTTATCCGCACCGGCGGCTCCTCGCAGATTGCTGCCGTTAGACGATTGCTTGAATCTCGTTTTCCAGAAAAGGTCACCGAGCATGATCCGTTTACAAGTGTTGCAGCTGGCCTGGCGATAGCCAGTTATTACGGTTACGAATTTGCCTCTTAATATTAGTCAGTTTTTATCGCGCGTTAATCGCGTCATCTGCTTTGGTCTGTTGATAGGTTCGATTGAATTTGCGACAGCCGCCAACACGCAACAACGTGCGACCGTTAACTCCGGAGAGGTTACAGATAATTATCGTGAAAACGGCCCCTTCTTTGAATCGACTCTAGAAACAGAGTCAGGGTCAGACCAGTCGATTCTGCCGGCATATTTGATGAATGCCTCGGCGGCAGATTTGGTTGTCGCGACAGTGACGAAAGATAATTCAAAGTCTTTGCAGTTGTTTGAGATGCACGCGGGCTTTTATCCCGACAATGCGGCTTATGAATTAGCATTGGCCGAGGAAGTCATTTTCCTCGATGTAGCGGCGACCGCTGGCCAAGATATACTGGTGGCTTTCTATGCTGACTTTGCTGTTCAATTGGACCCGCGAACCGGAGCGACCAAGCATTTGGTTGATTTTTCGTCGATATATAACGGACCGGTTGATCAGAAAATCCCAAAGCTCGATATGGTGCGAGATCTCAATGGAGATGGCTTGGATGATTTTATTATTCCGGGTTTCAAGGGTTATGAAGTCTATATTCAACATCAGGATGGTAGCTTTGGGGATGAGATAAACCTCAAGGCTCCACCCATAATGGATATCTCTTTTCGCGAAAACCCGTGGTATCAGGCCAGACAAATTTATCATACCGATGTCACTAATGATGGCCGGGACGATTTGGTTTTCTGGGTCGTCGATAAATTCCTTGTTTATCAGCAGCTGGCAGACGGGGCTTTTACGGTAAACCCGATTCAGTTTTCCCCAGAAATCAGGTTTGACGCAGAGGGCTATGAAGGCGTATCGATGCGAATGGGTGAGGAAGATCAGTCAGATGCCCAGCAACAGGCGCTTTTTCAGCTAAGGGACTTCACTGGAGATGGTATCCCCGAGCTTGTGACGCTTGCTGTTAAAAGTCAGGGGGTGTTGAAAAAAAGCACAACCTACAACATCCACACGGGTGCTAGTGCAAGCGCCTTGGAAGTTCAGTCAGCCAATAACTTACCAGACTTTCAGGTTGAACCGACGTCTAAGATTCAAAGTCGAGGTATTCAGTTTGACCTTGAGGAAAAGGACCTCAATAACGACGGTCAGATTGATATTATTGTTTCATCGGTTGAAATTGGCATAGGTAAAATCATTCGTGCTTTATTGACAGGTTCTATTGCGATCAATCTTGATTTTTACCAAATGGCAGACGGGTTCTATCCTGAGAAACCAAATCTTCATCGGGAGGTGACGGCAACATTCAATATGTCGAGTGGCGATGTCTTTCTGCCGACCGTGCTGATTTCAGATATTACTGGAGACGGTCAGCAAGACCTGGTTGTGCAAGATGGACAGGACACGTTGGAAATATTCTATGGTGTGGGTGATGGCAAGCTGTTCGAACGCGCGGCAAAAAAAGTCGCTGTCGAGATGCCCCGTGATCCTGATTTAGTCGAGTCTCTAGATCTGAACGGAGATGGCAAACAGGATTTGCTCATTCGACTGGAGCCCGAAGAAAAGAATAACGGCACGCGTAGATTAAAAGTGCTAATTTCAAAATAGGTTGGTTTACAAACACCGCTTGCATGAGTGGTTCCGGTCAGACAGATGTCGATAGCAAGGTTTGATCGTGTAAAGCAGGGCTAACAAGACCTCATTAAAAAAGCCATGGATATGGTTGATGACCCGCATTTTACCCCCGAGTTTGCCTGGCCTCTTAAAACACTAAGGGACGTATCTAGAGACAAGGTGAGACAAATGGATTGAAAGTTCTGCTTAGTCGAGAGAACTCGCGGTGCCACGCATTGGCAATGTTAATTGGTGAGCATTCAGATCGCGACTTTCAGGCCGAAGGCGGTAGATAATGTTGTTCGAAAGAGATATTTTGCTGCGCTCTGTTGGCACCACACAAAAGGAAGGTTCCATTGCACAGCTATAAAAGAATCAGCGTGTCCAGACCGGATGGCGACTTGTCTTTATTGGTATCCGGTGATCATGGTGATCGGACTGTGATACTGCTTCATGGCATGCGTGATCATGCACACAGCATGGTAGAGCTAGCTAGGCACTTTGATCCCGCTTGCCGGATTATTCTGCCGGATCTCAGGGGGCACGGGGAAAGCTGCAGTAGTGGCGGCTATTCAATGATTCAGTTTGTCGCAGACTTACGGTCGATTGTGACTGAGTGCAATGTCACGAAACCTATCCTGATTGGTCATAGCCTTGGTGGACACGTGCTTTCGAGATACACCGCCTGCTATCCCGATGAGGTAGATGCGCTAGTGCTGCTTGATGGTATGGGACCTCCTTCTGAGCAAGAACCGGCTGATGCGATACAAGTCCGCGATCGATGGCGGGTCGGGCTGAATGAGGTCGTCGGTCAGTTCAACTGGTTAAAGCCGATGGCCGATGAACACGAAGCCCAGCGTCGGCTTTGCCGCAATAACCCGCGTCTAAGCAGCGAGATGGCCAGAAATTTGGTAGCAGAAGGCGTCAAACCCCACCCGGATGGGGGTCTGAGGTGGAAGTGGGATCCTGCCGTTAATATGGTTTGGCAGACGTTTTCGCACGAAGAAAGCGAGACTTTGATGCAGTTTATTACTTGTCCTACGCTCATTGTGACTGGCGATGACGGCCTATCTTACTGGACCAATGGGCGATTTGATCGCGAAATTTCTGAAGACTGGTACCAGTCAGAATTAAAACGACGCGTGCAATTGTTTGGTAATGCACGATCGGTTGTGATCACTGGGGCAGGGCACATGCTGCACTACGATCAGCCAGATGAAGTCAATCGGGTCGTCAGAGAGTTTCTGAAAAAGCGATAAAAGTCGTCGCTGAATGCTCCGCGTGCGAGGGCAATCGATTCGTCAACCCATATGATGGCTTTGATATCCCGGGTAGGATCGGCGTCAGGGTTTAATATCTTACTCTCCAACCCTGTAGACGCTGATCATCAGTGCTGGCTTACAGTCGAACTTGGCGTTGAGGGGTCAAAAAAACAGATTCGTGGTTACCCGATAGCGCCGGACCTCGCAAGATCGATGATTTGAGCCATGCTGAGGCCTTGCTCCTCGAGTATTTCGGCCGTGTGCTGACCAACCTCGGGTGAGTGCCGGCGCTGGCTCAACGGCGTGCCTTCAAATCGCGCAGGGGCCCTGGGTAGGACCATTTTTCCGCCCCTAGGATGTTCGAACGTCTCTAACATTTTGCTGGCGACAACCTGTGGATCTTGCGCCACCTCATGTCGCTTATTCGCTCGGCTGGCAGGAATATCGTTGTTAGCCAAAATCTCCATCAATTGGTCGGTAGAGTAGGGCGTTGTATCTGCGCCCAGATGGTGGGCAACCACAGCACCGTCGGCGGTTTTATGCACGTCGTAGGTATCGGCAAGGTCGCCGGATAGCTCCGCATCATCACCAATAAAGCTGTGATTCCACATCAGATCGGGCCAGTTGAAATACAAGCCAGTGTCCAACATCGACAATCGAATGTGTTGTCCCGGTCCGCCGCGCTCCCTGGCGAGCAGGGCGGCGGTGATGCTCTGGGCTGCCGTTAACGCAGTGACCTTGTCATAAATAATACTCCTGACCATTTTTTGTTCATCGAGTCTGTCTGCATCTTGCGAATAACTCGCTGGATTAAACTCCGCCTGTGCATCAGTAATGCCCGAGATGCCCTGTATCACATAATCGTAAACTTTCTGATCTGCCAATGGACCAGATTCACCCATGCCGTTGATTGATAGATAGATCAGATCAGGGTTTACCGCTTTCAGATCGTCATAACCCAGCCCTAGTTTTTCAATTTTGCCGGGCCTGTAGTTCTGCATGACAACATCGGCATTGGCTGCGAGCTGCCTGACGATATTCGCACCTTCGGGGTGTTTCAGGTTAATGGCGATGGAGCGCTTGTTGCGATTGATCAGAGAGAAGATGGCGCTCAAACCGTTACGACTCGCACCGAGAAAACGAATACCGTCTCCCCATCCAGGGGGCTCAACTTTAATGACGTCAGCACCTTGATCAGCCAAAATAACAGCAGCCATCGGACCTGAGACCACACGGGAAAGGTCGAGAATCCTAATGCCGCTCAGTGGACCATCAGCTAGTGTATGGTTTTCATCCATGCTCAAATATCTCCGTCACCAAGCACTATCGTTCATTGGTTTTCAAGTTGCTCCACTTCACTGTCGGGTTCTTCCGTAAATAACCGCTTCACGTCTTTCGCTCGCCGCCTCTGGACTTCTGCCTGATTAATATAGCCTTTATCCGTTATCTCATATGCGCCCGGATCTGGCTGCTCAGCAAGTAATAAATACCTTCGAATACGCTTCGATGAGCCCGGGTTTGCGGTATTGTGTACCCGCAGTCCCGCATTGATTTTGTCTTTGACCCGCTGTGATGAAATGAGGGTTTGAATGCTGACCTGGTCTGGTTTTTCGCTATTCAAAAGGCGGGCACAGGCTTCGATATTCGGCCAAACAAGCAAGCCAACAAACGCCTCATTTAGGCCACACACAACAACATCCCTGATATAAGGTGAAGCCGCCGAAACTGCCTCGGCACGCAGGGTGCCGGCTGACACCCAAGTGCCCGAGTTGAGTTTGAACTCTTCCGCGACTCTGCCAGCAAAACAGAGCCCTTGCAAAGGATCTGCGTCATCCGCAAAACGAACGGCGTCTCCCATTTTGAAATATCCTTCGTCGTCCACGGCATCCGCAGTTTTCCCCGGTTCATTCAGATAGCCGCGGGTGACACCCCGAGATTTCACGCGTATCTCGTACTTGCCTGCTAAGGGTACAAGTTTTACCGTGGCGCCCGGCGTCGGTAAGCCAACGACGTCAGGGCTTTCACTGGTCCAGTAACGACTTAATCCAACGCTGACCTCTGTTGAAAGTAAAGCCGTTCCCAGCGGGATTCGGCTACCAAGATACTTTTCAGTCAGCTTGTTCAACCTGTCGGACAACGCGGTGGGCATTGCGGCCGAGCCAAATTGGGCCGATGTTAAGTTCTGAAAAAAGTCCTTCGCAAATACATCGTCAGCTTCAAGTGCGTCTATGATGCGTGACCAGCCAAGTGGTGCGCCCTGATACTGAGTTGGTTTAACTTCGCTGAGGTTCGCGATTGTTTTCTTGAAATCCTCCGGTGTTGGTTTGCCCGTGTCCAAATAGATAGATCCGGCCTCTTCCAGAATGTTGGCGATGCGCATGACACCAGCACCGACATGGCTCCAGGGCATCCAGTCGAGCACTTTCATCTCTTGCGCGCCGCCAGATCTGTTCTTAACGGCACTGCCAGAGGCGAGTTGATAGCAAGACATGCCGTGGTCATGGATGACCCCTTTCGGCATGCCGGTTGAACCGGAAGTGAACATGTAGCGGGTCACGGTGTTGTGGTTAATCTTTGCGACAGAAAGATCAACATCAGTGGTGGCAGCGGTGTTAAGCAGTGCGTGCCAATCTGTCGGATCGAATGCGAGTGCGTTGCTCTCTTCCACCATTGTCTCGGTTGAAATCAGGTGTAATCCTGTGGGGTCGATATTGGACAGTGCATCCAAGTGAGGCCCGAGGTATTCAGCGAAAAGGAACTTGGGCTGGACGGTATCGAGAACGGCCTTGAATTTTGGATATGCACCCGGAATTGTCGAATAGGCGTAGCTGACCGGGACGTAAGGCACCCGAGCAAGGATTGCCCCCCAAGCCATAAGAAAATGTCGGATTGAACTGTTTGAAATGATCGCAAGCGGGGCAGCAATTGACCCTCCCTCATTCATCAGCCACTGCGCGACGCTTCGCGTGCCACGCAAAGCCTCACCATAAGTCAAATGTTGCCAAGCGCCTGCGTCATCTTTTTCTGCAATCAGGGTTCTGTCGGGAAACGCTGTGGCTCTTTCGATAAATAAATGCGCGGTACTTTGCCAGGTTTCAGGTAAGGGGTATGGGCAGCTCAGTATTAGTGTGCCATCAGAACGGCTATCAATATCGAGCGCGGCGGGTTTGTTGCCCGTATCAATATATTGTTTGTTGTTCACCGTTTTCCCTCGTGATAGATGCCAATAGATATATCGCATTGGTACCCCGTGTGTACAGCGTATATGCTCTTTATTTAACGAAGCCGACAACGCAACCCGGAGAGCTAGAATGATGACAACCGAAACAACGCTGTTTGAAGTGAAAGACAAGGTCGCCTGGATTACGTTAAACCGTCCCGCTGCGATGAACTCCATCAATCCGGAACTGCGTTGGCAGCTTTCCGAGCATTTGAATGAAGTTGAGCGCAACGACGATATTTGGCTCGCGGTCATTACCGGCGCCGGCGATAAAGCGTTTTGTGCCGGGGCCGACTTGAAACATCGGGCATTAGAACGCAACGCCACCCCAGAGCAGATAGCCACTTGGCGGCAATTGGCTCAGGAGACCAAACACATCATTGAACGCTGGCATTTCAGCAAGCCATTGATAGCGATGGTGAATGGTTATGCGCTAGGTGGTGGTCTTGAAATTGCGATGGCATGCGACATTATTGTGGCGGCGGAACATGCAGAATTTGGCTTGCCTGAACCCAGAAGAGGGTTGATCGCGGGCTCAGCAGGTGTTCATCGACTCCCTCGTCAGATTGGTTTAAAACCCGCGATGGGTTACCTGCTAACCGGACGACATATGTCAGCGATGAGGGCCTTTCAGCTCGGTTTGGTTAACGAGGTGGTGCCGGCGGATGATCTGGCAAATACGGTGCAAGGATATGTTGATGATATCCTTAGATGTGCACCGCTGGCGGTAAGAGCAACCAAAGAGGCCGCGGTAAAAGGGCTTGACCACCCGCTTGCGCAGGCTTTTTATACTCGATATGAGGGCGAAATAGCGCGCCAGCAAAGTGCAGATGCACTAGAAGGTCCGCGCGCATTTGCCGAGAAACGTGCGCCAAGTTGGCAGGGCAAATAACTTGCCGGCTATTTATCTAAAGGTTCGCCATGCCAATGCTCAAGTACCGCAAAATCATCCACGGGTTTGCGTCTTAATTTGGTAAGTTGCTTTACCGGCTTACCCAGTGGAATCATCGCCGCCACAGCCATTTCTGGCGGCGCGCCCAGCAGACGCTGTAGTGCAGGTTCCTCACCACTGATAAACGTTGTCGGGGTGCCGCCGAGACCCTCATTTCGCGCGGCCAGCAGTATGTTCCACACAAACGGGTAAATCGATGCACCCGAAATAACGCCCACTCTGTCAAGATGCTGGTCCATGGAAGCGACGAGCGACAAATCAACAAATACAAACAATACGACCGGCGCATGGGTTAAGGCCTTGATTTGTTTAATCGACACTTCCTGTGCTGCTATTTGCTCCTGAGACAGTTTTGTCTCATTGATGGTGTTCCACGGCGCTTCACCGGCCATGACCTGAGCCATGTAGCGTTTCAATGTAGGCTCGATGAGAGGGACCAATTGCTCACGGGTTTCTGGCTCGCGAACAACGACAACTTTCCATCCCTGGCGATTGCCACCGCTGGGCGCAAATCTGGCGTTTTCGAGAATATTCCGGATAACCGCATCCGGGATGTCTTCATCGATAAACTCCCGTGCGGCGAATGTCGTTCTCATGACATCGTACAATTCCATTTTTTACTCCTGTTATTCGTACCGTTCGTTTAGCATCAATGCCTGCGTTGGTATTTGTTCGCCGATCGCAAGTTATGTATGGTCTTAACGGTTAACCGCTCCATTACATATGATTCGATGGCAAAAACGACGTTGAGAGTATAACCGACTATGACGCAGGACGAGGCAGAGAACAAAGAAAAACAGCACGCTGTGCCCAATGTGCTTTTTATTATCACAGACCAGCAACGTGCTGATAACAATGGTTTTATGGGGAATGAGGTGCTCCGTACACCAAATCTTGACAAGATTGCCGGTCAGGGCACTGTATTCAATAATGCATGGGTCAGTAATCCGGTCTGTATGCCAAATAGATCGACGATTATGACTGGGCGTATGCCGACAGCTCACGGCGTGATCTTTAATGAGCGCTCTTTAGATTGGGGGGCAAATACATTCGTTCGCAGATTCCACAAGTCGGGGTATCAAACAGGGTTAATCGGTAAATCTCATCTACAACACGGGATGAGCAAAAATTCAATCGTCCCGTTCCGTGGCGAAGGCGTGTCTGCTGACCCTTATCCAAAAGGCTGGGACACGATCGAAGACTTCGAACGTTACCTTGAACAAGACGTGCAGGATCCGAAAGATTTTTACGGGTTTAATCACATCGAGCTGTCAATGGATCACGGTGCTAGAGCAACAGGGCATCATCTACGTTGGGCGCTAGAAAATGGCGCCAATCTTCAAGATATGTTTGTTGAATATGCAGCGGACGCGCCGGGAGATGAGCGGTCTAAAAGCTGGTGGCAGATCTACCAGCCTCCCTATACACCTGAGTTTCACTCGACCAGTTTTGTCACCCAAAGGACAATCGACTTTATCGATGCGGCGGAGGCTAAAGATTCGCCCTGGTTAGCGTGGTGTTCATATCCCGATCCTCATCATCCAATGACGCCGCCGGGTGATTGGTTCTATCGACACAAGGCGGAGGATATGGTGTTACCAGCCTCACGATATGATCCCTTGACCGATGCGCCCGCGCATCTGAAACAGATAAGCCAAATACACCCGAGAGATCAACGTAATTGGGTGGCACCCTGTGGCTATGGCGACGATAAGTTGTTGGCCGAAGCGATGGCTGCGACTTACGGTATGGTAGAGATGATAGACGACGGGGTAGGTCAAATCCTCGCTAAACTGGCAGCACTGGGTATCGAAGATAATACGATTGTGGTTTTTACCAGTGACCACGGGGATATGATGGGAGACCACGGCCTCTTCCTGAAAGGGTTCATGAACTATCGAGGCACGCTGCAGGTACCCATGGTGATTAACGTACCAGGCAAGACCGCAGCGCGCACCGAATCGCTGGCTTCGAGTATTGATCTTGGGCCAACGCTGATGGATTTGTGCGGGATAAAAGGCTACGACGGCATTCAGGGTAAAAGTTTGGCGCCGGTGCTTGATAATCCCGCTGAACAGGTACGTGACTATGTCTTGATAGAAGATGATATTGCAGACATTACGGCCAAATTAACATCATTCCCAGGCAAAACCCGGACGATTATTACCGATGAATTTCGCATGAGTCGTAATAGTAAAAAGGAAGAGCAGCTTTATAACTTAGTGGATGATCCAAATGAGATGCACAGTCTTGTGAAAACGGACCCTAGCGCCAGAAGTATGATGATGGAAAAGTTAACGGATGCCTTGATAGAGGCCGATGACGCTGCGCGAGGTGCACCGGTCACAGAACAGGCATGAGCGGTAAGCCTGAGATAGTGTCGATAGAGTCTATGCAAAATATTTTATTCCATGATATTGATGGTTGCCTGAATACTCCCGATGGTAGGTCGTTGCCTTTTGAACCCGCGCTCTTAAACACGGCCCAGCACCAGGCGTTGCGTCAACTCGGTGACGCGCTTAATCATAGCGATATAGATTTAATGGTGTTGAACACCGGGCGTTCTATCGCGGCATCTGTGTTTCTCGCGAAAATAATCGATAGTCCAAAATTAAAATATATCATTGCCGAACATGGCGCAGCGGGTTACGCGATGGACCAGTCAGGTCATCTCGATCTGGTGCACCTAGCTCAAGACATACCTCACTTAAAGCCTGTTTACACGAGCCTTGCACAAATGCCTGTGCTTGTTAATTGGTACGAAAAAGAGGGTGCTAAATTACTTTATCGCAAAATAAATCAGAACATTGGCGCTGCACCAAAAAAAGCGAACCTCACATTACGTGTCCCAATAGGCCTTTGTGGTGATGACATGCTGAAACATCTGCGCGACTTAATCGATGCCCACGCGCCCGTCGGCGGAGCAGATTTGGTTTATCATCATTCTGTCAGCGATGGTTACATTGATGTGATGTCTGAAGTCGATAAGGGCGATGGCGTTCAGCTTATTCGTCATCTTTTGTCTAATCGGCAGAACCAAACTTATGCAGTGGGCAATGGCACTAACGACTTGCCGATGTTTCGACATGTTGATGTTTGCATTTGTCCCGCCAATGCTGATGAGCCGGTATTCGAATACTGCAAAGCAAAGGGTTTTGTCTCCCCACATAGTTTCATTGATGCAACATTGGCCTTGTTAGGTAAGGTGCTGCCAACAGCGGGAAGTGACCTATCGATAACGACTTAAATGCTGATATCGCCCGGCTGATTCTTGCGGGTTACTCTGAGTATCGACACGAGTTTCGACAGATCACCTCTGGTGCTCAGGTGCGATTTGAGACGGCTGACTGGCGTGGTGTGCAATTCGCAGCGATCAAGCGAATCGAGCTGTACAAGCGCGTAATCGGCCAATTGGTACAAAAAATTTCGCCGCTGGTGCACGCTTTACCGCCCGAAAGTTGGTCTGAAATCAAACGTCACTACGAGCTGCTGATACAAAAACGGCCGGATTTCGGGTTGGCGGAAACGGTTTTTAACACGGTATATCGTAAACTTTTTCCCGGTCAGTTGTTGTCAGACGATTCACTCTTTGTGCGAGAATCCTTGACTGAAATTCCTCATTTTGACGCTAATCTTGTTCAGACATTTGGCCCTGAATCACAATTGAAGGCGCTGGTCGAAGAGATGTTTTCAGCTTACCAATTTGATTCTCCTTGGCTGGACCTCGAATTGGATATTCAATCGATGGTCTCGGCCATGCGCGAATCTATACCGTTACTCAGGCAGCCGACTGCGATCGCGTTTTCAATGCTCAAGCATGTGTTTTACCGTAACAAGGGCGCCTACCTGATTGGTCGAATGAAAGTGGATGGACATATATTTCCGATTGCCATTCCGATTCAAAACCGAGGCGATGGGCTTTTTGTTGATACGGTATTGTGGAACGAAAGAGACCTCAGCCGAATTTTCAGCTTTACACGCGCCTACTTCATGGTTGATGTCATTTATCCAAATGAGATGATTGAATTCCTGCTGGACCTTTTGCCCAATAAAAAAGCTTGGGAGGTATATATGTCGTTAGGCTTTTACAAGCATGGCAAAACTGTCTTCTACAGAAGTTTTCTTGATCACCTCGATGAGTCCAGTGATCAATTCGTCGTTGCCGAGGGCATCAAGGGAATGGTGATGGCGGTGTTTGCATTACCATCCTATCAAGTTGTCTTTAAGATCATCAAAGACAAGTTTTCTCCAACGAAACGTCTGACGCAAGACCAGGTCCGTGACGCCTATTATCTGGTGAAAACCCACGACCGGGTCGGTCGGATGGCCGATACTCAGGAGTTTTCAAATATCGCTTTTCCAAGACATCGGTTTTCTGAAGAGCTTATTGCCGAACTCGAACGGGTTGTTCCCTCGGCGATTACCCTGACAGACGATTTAGTGCTTGTGCGACACCTTTATACAGAGCGCATGATGACACCGCTAAATTTATATTTGAGAGATAAAAGTGGATTTGAACTTCGTCAGGTTATCGATGATTACGGCAGCGCGATCAAGCAACTGGCAGCGGCGAATATCTTCCCCGGCGATATGTTGTTGAAAAATTTCGGCGTGACGCGGCACGGTCGAGTGGTTTTTTATGACTACGATGAGATTTGCTATCTCACGCAAATTAATTTCAGGAAGATACCGCCCTCGCAAAACCCGGAAGACTCGATGTCCGCCGAACCTTGGTACGATGTCGGACCAAATGATGTTTTTCCGGAGGAATTTGAAAACTTTTTGTTTAACTCGGGTCCGATGAAAGATATTTTCACTGAATTACACGGTGATTTGTTTACTGCAGAGTTCTGGCAGGGACTGCAGGACAATATTAATGAACAGCAGTTACTTGATGTTTTTCCGTATCCGTCAAGACGCCGGTTTCATAATCACTCCACCTGACCCTAGACATGCAATCTGTCTGCCTAAAAGGGTAAAGTATTTATCACGATAGATGAGGAAGTATGGCATGGAAATTTATGAAGCGATGAGCTCATTGCGGGCAGTGCGACGGCTAAAACCTGACCCCATACCCGACGATGTAATGGATAGAGTTTTTCAAGCGGCCGCATGGGCGCCAACGGGAGGCAATACTCAACCTTTCCGGATCATTACCGTCAAAGATAGAGCGAAGATGGCCGTGTTTCAGAAGATGTACTCAGAGGAGTGGGCAACGTATACCAGCGCCATGCGCAAGGGACTGGA
>ERZ1048872.961-NODE-961-length-26833-cov-7.098364_pt1 | contig 26833 bp, 27 predicted proteins | sample MGYA00383100_ERZ1048872 | MGnify/ENA primary metagenome ERZ1048872 (study PRJEB29581, sample SAMEA5548370) | metagenome | biome: marine; feature: coastal; material: water | depth 50 m | study: Short-term variability in the microbial, nano- and picoplankton...
AACTTCTCTTTATCTCGTTTAATTGCCCTATTCTGGCGCTCAATCATTTTGCTATGTCATAGAACTCGCCAACAACTTTGCTTACAGCAGCGAATCCACCTAATTTATCAAATAGTGACATTTCAAACTCCCATGTTCATATTTTTTTGTTTTATTTTAGTACATAAATTAATCTTGAATTATAGAAAGTATATTCATTCGAGTCTTGTATTCAAGGTTATTACTTTCTGGGAATCAACAGAAGAGTATAAAATTAGTATTATAATATTGCTAAAAGTTATAATTTTTGTTTCAAGCCTTCGTCCCTTTTTACATCATTATTAAAATCATTTTGAAGCCGATAAATATATTATATTCTTCTAAAATATAAAAAACTTAATGTTTCGTGTGATTTTATATTGGGCTTCAATAACTAAAATAAATGAAATTCAATTCATTTATTTGGAAAATTATCTAAATTTACATGATTAATGTATCGCTCAAACTTTAAAGAAGTTTTTACAAGTAAATTGTACGGAAGTTAAAAATAATTATTCGCTTAACAACGTATTTCTACTTCTGTCCCGGCCCCTAAACCAGAATCCTCTTTTCCCAAAGCCCTTATATGTAACGATGGCCAATGGTGCGCAAGAAATGCTGCCAGCTGGACATTTTACACAGGAGCATAGATTTTTCTTGCAACACTGCAGAGAAGAAAGAAATGTAAATCTCGAAAGACCGGTTCAAGACAATTAATGAGCACGCCCAATGACCTTAAATCGAATTTTTGCAGAACTGACGGATGTATTTTCCGGATCGCGAACGATCGAGCGTGCGGCCCAGAAAGAGTTGCAAAGAGCCATTGGCCTTGCCCAAAGCGCACCAAATGCGGTCCAACTTCCCAAAGATATCATCACGGTTATGCAGCAAAGCGATGTACATCCCGTTTGCGCGGCGATCCTGCAGACACCGCTGCCTTGGGCGCCGCCAAAAACATCCTCTGATCCACTTTATACAGCCCATAGTGGTTTTAAGGCCCATGTCGAGATTTTGGGACCCGACGGTCTGGTGAAATCAGATGTTGTGCGGATGGGCCTTTATGGCATGCTGCCACATTCCGAATATGGGATCAGAACCCACCCCGCAGAAGAGATATATATCATGCTTGCGGGCGCTGCCTATTGGAAACGCGATACGGCGCCCTATGCAGCTCTTAAAGTTCCCGAGTGCTCGTACCACCCATCGTGGATGCCGCACGCCTCAAAGACCACAGAAAAAGCCTTTATGTCGGTTTATGCATGGTATGGCGATTTATCGAAAGATGCCTATACCTATGAGGGTCTGCCCAAGGCATAGGGCATATGCAGGTGGTCCACGGGGACTGTGGATGGCCAAGAAGTACCATATTTTAGATCAAAAAGCGCCAAAGCTAAGAGGGCACATGGATCAGCTGTAGGAGTTGACACCGTTTTTGTCGCTTTTGAGCACGATTTGATAAATATTTTTTTGTTTGGTGCGATAAGGCTGAACCACGGTTTGGCTGAAAAAGATGTATATACTGTTGACCCGGTGGGATTGTTGCACTCAGCCAAGACGACAAGACACGGGCGTAAAAAAAGGTGGAAACATGAAAACGCATGCACAGGCAGTGGTAATCGGCGGCGGGGTTATCGGATGCTCGATCCTCTATCACCTGACAAAACTTGGATGGAGCGATGTTGTTCTGCTGGAACGGGATGAGTTGACCTCTGGCTCAACATGGCACGCAGCGGCGAATATACATGGGCTCCACGACAGCACCAACATCAGCCGCATTCAGCATTATACGATGAGCCTTTATAAGGATCTTGAGGCTGAAACCGGGCAAAGCTGCGGCGTTTTTCAACCCGGTTCGCTCTATCTTGCGCAAACCGAAAACCGCTCGCATCAATTGCAGCTTCAGGCCGCGAAAGCCAAACTTTACGGGATGAATTTTTCCGAGGTTACGCGCGCGCAGGCCGAAGAGCTGCATCCACTGGTTAATTTTGATGGCATTCGCACCATTATGTGGGAACCCGACGGCGGAAATGTTGATCCCTCGGGCGTCACCGCTGCCTATGCGGCGGGTGCGCGTCAGAACGGGGCAGAAATATACCGCTTTACGCCGGTCACCGCCACAGAAGCGCAGGCAGATGGCAGCTGGATCGTGCGCACCCCCAAGGGGGATATCAAAACCCAATGGGTGGTCAATGCCGCGGGTCTTTGGGGCCGCGAAGTTGCGCGGCTTGCGGGGCTGGAATTGCCGCTGCAGCCGACCGAGCATCAGTATTTCGTCACCGAAACCATTGCCGAGATTGACGCAATGGACCGCCGCCTGCCATCGGTTGCCGACCGCGACGGCGAATATTATCTGCGCCAAGAGGGCAAAGGTCTTTTGGTTGGCGCCTATGAGCGTGATGTGCGTTTCTGGGCCGAAGGCGAAACCCCCGCCGGTTTTGGCCATGAGCTGTTTGAAGATGATCTTGAGCGGATCGAAGAAAACATGATGCGTGCAATTGACCGCGTGCCGGCGGTGGGTGAGGCCGGTATCAAACGGGTGATCAACGGACCGATGATCTGGTCACCGGATAGCAATGTGCTGTTTGGCCCTGCGCCTGAGCTGAAAAACTATTTCTGCTGCAACGGTATTATTCCCGGCTTTAGCCAGTCGGGCGGCATGGGGCTTTTGGCGGCCGAATGGATGATCGAGGGTGAAACAAAATACGATATGTTTGCGTGGGATATGGCCCGCTTTGGCGCATGGGCCGGCAAAGAATTCACCAAATCGCGGGTGGGCGATCAATATGCGCACCGCTTTAGCATCCATTTCCCCAACGAAGAGCGCGCCGCAGGGCGCCCGGTGCGCACGCGTCCCATCTATGAGATGCAAAAAGAAATGGGCGCGGTCATGGGGCTTAACTACGGCTGGGAACATCCGCTGTGGTTTGCCGATGCGCCGGGCGCGCAGGATACCAATGGCTTTACCCGCCAAAACTGGTTCGAGCCGGTGGGCAGGGAATGCAAAATGCTGCGCGAAAAAGCCGGTATCATCGATATTTCCAACTTTGCCAAATATGTAGTGCGCGGCAAAAACGCCCGCACTTGGCTGGATGCGGTTTTTGCCAATAAAATGCCGACCGAGGTGGGGCGCTCCTGCCTGACACCGCTGATCTCCGTGCGCGGCGGTCTGGCAGGGGACTTTACCGTCACGTTGATGGCAGAGGATGAATATTGGATTTTGGGCTCGGGCATGGCCGAGCGCTATCACAAACGGTTCTTTGATGCGGTGCCGCTGCCAGACGGCGTCAGTTTTGAAAGCCGGACCGAAGCTGTCTGTGGATTTAATGTGGCCGGCCCGCAATCACGCGCCATTTTGCAGCGGCTGACCAACACATCGCTGAATACCGAAGATTTCCGCTTTATGCGCTCAAAGCGTGTGGATTTGGCGGGCATGGATGCGGCCATGCTGCGGGTGTCCTTTACCGGCGACCTGGGCTGGGAAGTGCATTGCGATACCGCCGATCAAAAAGCGCTTTACACGGCTTTGCTTGAGGCCGGTAAAGAGTTTGGCGCAGGCCCCGTGGGCAGCCGCGCCCTGATGTCGATGCGGGTGGAAAAGGGCTATGGCAGCTGGTCGCGCGAATACAGCCCCGAATACTGGCCGCATGAGCAGGGCATGGAGCGCCTGTGCAAGCTGGACAAGGATTTCCTAAACAAAGCCGCCTTGCAAGAGGTTCTGGCCAAAGAGCCGCGCGAACAGATGGTACTGCTGCATCTTGATGAAGCGGCAGTAAATGCCTCAAACGCGGATGCCACAGGGGGCGAGCCGGTGTTCAAAGACGGAAAAGGTGTTGGGCGCGTGACATCTGGCACCTATGGTTATAGCGTTGGCATGTCGCTGGCACTGGCCATGGTCAAAGGTGTCGGTCCGGGGGATGAGGTTGAGGTCATGGTGCTGGGTCAGCCGCATAAAGCCAAAATCCTGCATGAGCCGCCATTTGATCCCAAAGGCGAAAAACTGCGCGCATAAAGCCATCAGCGCCAAAGAGGGAAGCCAGTGATGAAACACAGCGAAATAGCAGAGTTTTTTGAACTGGACGCCGTGGCTCTGGCGGAAAAAATCCGCCAGAATGAAGTGCGACCCGAGGCACTGTTACAGGAGGCCGCGCGGCGGGCGCAAAAGCACAATGCTGCGTTCAATGCCCTGTCCGATATTGACGAGGCAACAGGTGAAAAGCTGCTGGCTAAAACGGACACGGCGGCGGCATTATATGGCGTTCCGACCTTGATTAAAGATCTTGGCGCTGAAGCCGTCGATTTCCATACCAACAGTGGATCGCAGCTTTTTGCCCGCTCAACCGTTTCGCAAAACTCATCTATCTATGACCGGATGCGGCAGGCCGGGCTGGTGCCGTTCGGGCGCACAACGTCGCCCGAGTTCGGTGTCGGGCCGGTGACTGAGGCGGGCTTTTACGGGGCGCCGACGCGCAACCCATGGAATTCTAATCATACCTGCGGTGGCTCGTCCGGCGGATCGGGCGCGGCCGTTGCAGCCGGAATTGTGCCCGTTGCCCATGGCTCGGACGGGGGCGGATCGGTGCGGATACCTGCATCGTGCTGCGGTCTTGTGGGCTTTAAGCCAACGCGCGCGCGGCTTCCCGATGGCCCGTTTCACGGTGAGGGCTGGGCGGGCATGGCCATTGACGGGTTTCTGAGCCGTTCGTTAAGAGATACGGCTGTGCTTTTGGACAGCTGCGCTGGGCCGGATTTGGGCGCGCCTTATTATGCACCGCCCTTAAAAGACAGCCATGTTGCGGCGCTAGAGGCCAAGCCGGAGCGCTTGAAAATACTGTATCTAGATCGCGACTTTGCAGGCAATCCAATCCACGAAGAGTGTGCCCGTGCGGTTGCACAGGCTGCCGATGCTTTGAAAAACCTTGGCCATGATGTTTATCCATGGGAATTCGAGATTGGCGCAGAAGTCCAGAAAATGATGCGGGCCTGGACCAAAATTGTCGCCGCAGGCGTGCATCTTGCGGTGCGCTCAAAAATAGGCGCTTCTGAACCAGACAGCGGGGCAATGGATGGGGTGACACTTGGCGCCTTTGAATATGGTAGATCACTTTTGGCTGCGGATTATTTGGAAGCCGTGGGGGTGATCCATGGGTTTGGCCGCACCATGGCGGATGTGTTTCGCCATTTTGATGTGCTGCTCAGCCCCACACTTGCGCAGCCGCCCGCCGCAGTGGGCCGGTATAAGCCCACAAATCAGGATTTTGTTGACTATCGAAACGGGGCAGATGGTGTTTTTGCCTATTCGCCCTACACGGCCATTTTCAATGCCTCTGGGCAGCCTGCGATATCCCTGCCGACCTATTGGACTGCAGATGATTTGCCGATTGGCATTCATCTGGCCGCCGAGTTCGGGGCGGATGAGCTGTTGTTGAACCTATCATCCCAGATGGAACAAAATGTGCCTTGGGCACAAAAACAGCAGCAGTTGATCCGGCGATTAAACAGCTAGGGTTTTAAGCGGCTGCGGCGCGTGCCGCACAGGCGGCCACTTGATCACATCGCAGTCCAGCCGCCATCCATGCTGATGGTGGTGCCGGTGATTTGTTCGGCGGCCTCGGAGCATAAAAAGCAGCAGGTACCCGCCAATTGCTCGACGGTTGCAAATTTGCGCGAGGGTTGGCGTTCAAGAATAACCTTCTCGATCACATCTTCGCGGCTCATGCCGTATTTTTCCATCGTCGCGGGCAATTGCGCTTCTAGCAGAGGCGTTAGAACATAGCCCGGACAAATAGCGTTGGCCGTAATTGGCTCTTCTGCGGTTTCCAAAGCCGTGGTTTTGGTCAGGCCGACGATACCATGTTTGGCCGCAACATAGGCGGATTTAAACGGGCTGGCCGTCAGGCCATGCGCCGAGGCGATGTTTACAACCCTTCCCCAACCGGCCGCCCGCATCATCGGCAGCGCAGCAGCGGTTGTGTGAAAGGCAGAGCTTAGGTTAATGGCGACAATATCATCCCATTTTTCGGCCGGAAACTGATCAATGGGTGCGACGTGTTGCACCCCGGCATTGTTCACCAATATATCGCAGCGCCCAACATCGGAAATAAACCGGCGGCAGGCATCGCCATCGCGCATATCTGCCGAGACATAGCGCGCCGAAACCTTGAATTCTGCAGCGATCGCGTCGGCCAGCGCATGATCTTGCTGTGCATCAGTGAAGGAATTGAGAACTACATCAGCGCCGGCTTCGGCCAGACCACGAATGAGCCCCAGTCCAATCCCCGAGGTCGAACCGGTGACAATTGCCAATTTGCCTTTTAACGTCATTTAGAAGGCCCTTCCTGAAAACCTGTTATATTTTGCCATTAAGTAGCAGGCCAGTTTCCCCCGATTTACCTTGTGCAAACAGCGCCTTAGCCGCGCTTGCCGGCAAAGCGTTCTTTCCAGTCTTCGCGTTCGTCATCGGTGATTTTGCGAAACGTTACATCGGGCACGGTAAATCCATGGCCTGGTGCCAAGGTTTGCAGCGCCGCCGGTACATCCGACGGCCAGCTGTCATCATCGGTGTGCATGGCGCCCATCAATGTCTCGGCCGCATCGGGAATAAACGGCGCGGACAGCACTGCGTAAAGCCGGATCAAGTTTAAGGCCATACGAATTTGGGCCGCGGCCTGATCAGGATTTTCCTTAAAGGTTGACCACGGCGCAGCGGCTTGCAGATATTCATTGCCCGCAACCCATATCGCGCGCAGCTCGGCGGCGGATTTGCGCACCTCCATCGCTTCCATATGTTGCTCATAGGTGCGAATGCGCGTGCCAAGCTCGTCCATCAAGGCCTGTTCCTGATCGCCCCAAACGCCGCCTTCGGGCAGGGCTTCGCCAAACTTCGAGCGGCAGAATTTGGTCACCCGGCTGACAAAGTTGCCCAGCACATCGGCCAGATCTTTGTTGGTATTGGCCTGAAACAGTTCCCATGTGAACTCGGCGTCCGAGGTTTCGGGCGCATTGCTTAAAAGCCACCAGCGCCAGTAGTCGGCGGGTAATATTTCAAGCGCCTGATCCATGAACACACCGCGCCCGCGCGACGTGCTAAACTGGCCACCGTCATAGTTGAGATAGTTGAACGATTTGATGTAATCCACCAGCTTCCACGGCTCGCCCGAGCCCAAGATCGTGGCCGGAAACGACAGGGTATGAAACGGCACGTTATCTTTGCCCATAAACTGGGTATAGGTCACATCCTCAGCGCCTTTGTCGGTGCGCCACCAGCGTTCCCAATCACTGCCTTTGCCTGCATCCACCCATTCCTGCGCGCAGGCGATATATTCGATCGGGGCGTCGAACCAGACATAGAACACTTTGCCTTCCATGCCGGGCCAGTCCTGATCGCCATTTTTGACCGCGATGCCCCAGTCAAGATCCCGGGTAATGCCGCGGTCTTGCAGCCCATCGCCGTCATTAAGCCATTTCTTGGCAATCGACGTGGTCAGCACCGGCCAGTCGGTTTTGCTGTCAATCCAGGCCTGCAAATCTGCGCGCATCTGGCTTTGCCCCAGATAGAGATGCTTGGTCTCACGCTCTTGCAGATCGGTCGCGCCTGATACGGTTGAGCGTGGATTGATCAGATCGGTCGGATCAAGCTGTTTGGTGCAATTGTCGCATTGATCACCGCGGGCCTCTTCAAAGCCGCAATTGGGGCAGGTGCCTTCGATATACCGGTCGGGCAGATAGCGCCCGTCGGTTGGCGAATACATCTGGGTTTCGCTCACCTCGCGGATCAATCCGGCGGCAGCAAGCCGTCCGGCAAAATGCTGGGTCAGGGCATGGTTTTGCGGACCGGACGAGCGGCCAAAGTGATCAAAAGATAGCCGAAAGCCTTCGGATATCTTGGCTTGCAGGCCGTGCATTTCGGCGCAGTACTCGGCCACTGGCTGACCTGCCTCTGCAGCGGCCAACTCGGCCGGTGTGCCATGCTCATCCGTGGCGCAAAGATAAAGCACCTCATGCCCGCGGGCGCGTTGATAACGGGCAAACAGATCTGCCGGCAACTGGCTGCCCACCAGATTGCCAAGATGTTTGACCCCGTTGATATAAGGAATGGCCGAGGTGATAAGATGGCGTGTCATATGGCAGACCCTAAAATTTGCGTTTGCTTCGTCTAGCGCATGTTGGCACAGGACGAAAGGGGGCTTAGGCGGGTTTGGCCCGAAAGCCATTGCACGGGGGGTTTATGGTTTACGGTTGCGGCTAAGCAGACGGCCGATGGTAAACGAGGTGCGCGGCGAATAGACATAGGGTGTTTTGTCTTCCACCGTCGGGCGCGCACGCATCCGCCAGACGCCAAAGATGACCAAGACCGCATGCCCCAACGCAATCATCACAAACAGCGCGGCAGGGCCAAAAAACTCGATCAGTTCCGAGGCCAGATAAGGCGCCGCAATCGCGCCAGTGGCAAAGAAAAACATCAAGGCCGCTGACAGCTCGACCCGTTCGTCCGAACTGGCAAAATCATGGGCATGGGCGGCGGCCACTGAAAATATGGGAAAAGTTGTCAATCCGAACAGACCGGCCGTTACCAAAATCATGGTTTGGCTGCTTGCGGGTACAAAAATAGTCACAAGACAGCTGCATATTGCGGCCACCGATAGCCAGATTAGCACCCAGCGGCGATCAAACTTATCGGCCAGCCATCCCGTCGGGTATTGCGCCAGCGCACCGCCAAGTACAAAGGCGGCAAGGAAATAGGCAATTTGATCGACAGCCAATCCCACCTCTTGGCCATAAATCGGCCCGACCATGCGAAAAGAGGCCCCCGAAAGGGCGGCCACCACAACGCCGGCTGCCGCCAGCGGTGAGCGCCTAACAGCGAGCATCGGCCGCAGGCGCGGTGCGCGTGGGACTTCCGGCTGCGTGACTTTGGTCAAGGTGATCGGGATCAAGGTGGCGCAGCATAAAAGCGCCAATAGATTATACGACACATAACTGGCTGGGCTCAGAACCCCGATCAAAAGCTGGGCGGCAAGCGATCCGCCCATATCCACCACGCGGTAGGTGCCCATGGTGCGGCCGCGGGTGGCATTTGTGACCTTGGCCTGAAGCCAGGATTCAACCACCGTGTAACAGCCTGCAACGCACAGCCCCGAGGCCACCCGCATCAGTGCCCATGCATAGGGATCTATCACCAGCATATGCGCCAAAAGCCCGATCGCGCCAGTGGCTGTAAAGGCAGCAAAGGCGCGCGAATGGCCCACCGATCCCATCACCCGAGGGGCCCACCAACAACCGATGAAAAACCCTAAAAAATGCGCCGAGCCAAGCAGACCAATTTGCTGGGTGGAGAAATCTAGTGCAAATCCTGACAGTGCATCCAGTGGGCCCACACCGCCCGTCGACAATTGCAATAAAACAATGGATAAAAATAAAGCGGCAAAGGACAATAGTAATCGCATGTGGTCATCTGTGTCCTTTTTTCGCCCGCGTGCAAGTCGATTGTCGACGGCATCAGCATTTTTTTGCAGTCGCAACAATTTTTGCAAAATACTCCGCCCTCAGGGTGCGATTTGAAACGGGCAGGTCGGGGTTTGCAAGATATGCCAGTCGCGCGGCGCTGCGCGGCGCGCGCGGCTGCGTGCCAGATGCCAGCGCAGGTGATCGTGCGGCAGCTCTTTGGCCATATCCGGGGCCATATCCGGCTGCATCACCCAGCGGGTTTCCACCCCCTGCGCGCCGCCTGCATCCGGCGTCAATAGCAGGCCAAGCGGCGGCCGCGGGGCCTGCGCCGCGCCTGCCTCGGCGGCAAGGTGCAACCGGCGTACCGGGGTCAAACCCGGAAACCCCGGCATATCAGCCACCACCAAAGGCACCGCGCCGCTGCGCAGCGCCTCTTCCATTGACCACAAAAGATCCTCGGCGCGCTGCGGGGCCACAAATATAAACCGCCCCGGATCAACAAAGCGTAGCATGCCATCGGGATTAAGCTTGTCGGTCCCGTATGCCGGCGCAATCCACAGCACCGGACCGTTGGTGCGCGCCGCCAGTATTAGCGCAAAAACGCGCCGCGCGCGGCCGGCACATTCATGGACCCGCCCCAGATCCAGATCAATATCTTTCAGAACCGTAAGCGCCGGCCGTTTGGGGGGGTGGTTTCGAGTTAAAAGAGTCGTTTGCATGACTCATGCTATACAGTGTTCACTTTTTGTTCTCAATGAAAATTGACATATTTGTGGTGGCTTTCATTCGCTAAACAAGAATTGAATTCAGAGGAATTTAATGTCGTTATCCAGAACATCTGGTAAAATGGCATCCATTTTCGCACCACCGCGATACTGCCGCGATACAGACGCAATACCGACATGGGTTTTGCGCGGTTTCAAGCCCTATCTGTTTGGGATGTTTTTTGGCTTATGCATGGATATATCTGGGGAAAGCTTGATTGCATATGGCTATGAAATAGATCACAACTAAGCAAAAATATATTAGGAAAGTAAGCAATATGAGAAAAAATCCAATGGGCCGCACCGGTGTGATGGTGTCCGAGCTATGCCTTGGTACGATGACATTCGGCACCCAGACACCCGAAGCAGAGGGGCATGCGCAAATTGATATGGCGCTTGATGGCGGGATCAACTTTCTAGACACGGCCGAAATGTATCCGGTCAACCCGATATCCAAGGAAACCATTGGAAGAACAGAGGAAATTATAGGAACCTGGAATGCCAAGAGCCCGGCACGGCGCGGCAATTACATCCTTGCTACGAAACATTCGGGTGCGGGGTTGCAACACACGCGGGATGGGGCCCCAATTTCATCCAAGACAATCGCCGAAACGATCGAGGGCAGCCTGCGGCGGTTGCAAACCGATTATATCGACCTTTATCAGTTTCACTGGCCTAATCCGGGCTCTTATATGTTTCGTCAAAACTGGACCTATGATCAATCAGGGCAGGATAAGGCCGCCACACTGGCCAATATGCAAGACTGTTTAGAAGCGTTGCAGAAAGAGGTCGAGAAGGGCACTATCCGCCACTTTGGCCTGTCCAATGAAAGCGCCTGGGGCACTGCGCAGTGGCTTCGTCTTTCTGAGGACATGGGGCTGCCACGGGTGGCAACAATGCAAAATGAATACTCGCTATTGTGCCGACTGTATGACACAGATCTAGCGGAGTTAAGCGTAAACGAAGACGTTGGTTTAATAGCCTTTTCCCCGCTTGCCGCCGGGTTCTTGACCGGCAAGTACCAAGACGGAAATATTCCCGCAGGATCACGTATGTCGTTGGTTGAAAACCTCAGCGGTCGTGCAAATGCGCGGGTCTATCCTGCCGTCGATGCCTATTTGGGAATTGCCCGAAAACACGGGATTGATCCTGTGCATATGGCGCTGGCATGGTGCCGCACCAGACCGTTCATGTGCTCGGCCATCTTTGGTGCCACCCGGCTTGGACAGCTTGAACATATCCTTGGAGCAAGCGACGTGGTGCTAAGCCAAGAATGTCTGGATGATATTACCGATGCCCATAAAGCGCATCCCATGCCGTATTGATCCTAGCTCTTAACATGGGTTTTGAAAAACTGCTCTAGCTCACGGGTGGTAAAAGACGCCTCGCGGATCAAAGCATCAAAATGCTCGGTAAAGCTGTGCACCCGTTCGCTGTCACGAAAGGCCAGATAATGGCGGCCCACATAGAGCACAGCCAAAAGCGGCCCAAACACGGTGACCGGCGCTGAATACAGGCGCCGGCTATCAAAAAGATAAATTCTCACCCGTGGATAAAATTGATCGCAAAGATCCACCAACCACCGGATTTGTTCGGTACGAACCTCTGTCGGCAAATCGCGATAGTAACCCTGCGAAGTGGCAAAACTGACCATTTCGTGAATAGGAATTGCGATTTCATAGTCCGAAGTCGATTCCCGCATCCAGTTTAGGCGGTCTTTTGACGCGCCAATCGCCTGCTGGATTGTGCGGCCAAGATGCGGTGCATATTCCCATTCCAACATAGCATCCGTTTTAAACATGTCTGGAAGGGTGGCAGGCACATGACGAATTTTATATCCGGCAGCTTCGCGGTGCCAATGGTAAATTTGTTCGTCAACCAGCGCTCGGGGTGCACGCGAAAGCGCTAATGAATTCGCAACAATGTCGGTCGCATTTTCGGGGCGGTCCGAAAGGCTTAGCAGCCAGTCAGCGGACACATTCAATGCCGCAGCGCATTCACCCACCACTTGTGCATTGGGAAGCCGGGCACCACTGTCGCCCAGAAGTTGAGAAATTGTCGAACGGTCCACTCCGATATTGCGGGCAAGCGCGGCTTGGCTAATACCGCTAAGTTGCAAGGCTTGCCTTAGACGTTCGCGAAACTGCGCCGCACGGATGCGTTTGTCGATATATATATTCATGTGGTTATAAATATCATCATATATTGAAAATGTTAATCATTTTCCGACTGTTCCTAGTTGGAGCTATTTGACAGCGTTCCTTGTGATCCAAAAAGGGCAAAGCAATGGAACGCAAACTAAGAACAGGAGTAAAAGCCGGGATATGGATGCTGATTGGCTGGATTATGATGTGCATCACGGGTCTATTATTTACCGGATCTTTCAAAATGGGTCTTAACATTGCAATTGCAAACAGCTTGATCGGGTTGGTTTGTTATTTTGTTTACGAAAGAATTTGGGGCAGCATAAAGTGGGGTCAAAGCGGTGACTGATCGCTGGTCCAATGAATTTGAATGGCCAACAGTGGTTTTGGTGATTTGCGTTTATAGTGGCTTTGCGTTCGGCACGACGTGGCTATATAGTTTTTGGCCGCCTTTAGGGATAACAATAATAATTTTAACAATGACCCTTCATTCATCACTGACCCATGAGATTTTGCATGGCCACCCTTTTCGTAATCAGTTTTTAAATGCTCTTCTGGTGTTTCCCTCTCTTTCTTTTTTAATCCCCTATCTTCGATTTTCAGATTTGCATTTGGCGCACCATTTTGATGAAAATTTAACGGATCCTTATGATGATCCAGAGACCAATTTTATCGACCCCAAAAAGTGGTGTCGTTTGCCAAATGTACTTCGATATTTGTTTCAATTTAATAATACACTGATTGGACGAATGTTGATTGGCCCCTTATTGGGCCAAATAAGCTTTATGGTCTCTGATATGGTGAAGATAGCAAAAGGCGAGGTCCGAGTTGCTTTGGGTTGGGCAATACATATCCCGGCCATGTTTTGCGTGTTATATTTGGTTGTATACATAGCTAACATTAGTTTTTTTGAGTTTTTGATCTCGGCCTACTGTGCAATGTCGCTATTAAAAGTACGCACTTTTCTTGAACATCGCGCACATGAAAAACCACGCGCCCGGACCGTTGTGATCGAAGGTCAGGGGCTGTGGTCTTTTCTGTTCTTAAATAACAACTTTCATGTGGTCCATCATATGCACCCAAATGTGTCTTGGTATAAATTACCCGACCTTTATCAAAGAAATAGAGATCACTATTTAAGGCGCAATCAAGGTTATTATTTTGCAGGTTATGGAAGCGTATTTTTGAAATATCTTTTCCGCGCTAAAGATCCCGTGCCGCATCCGCTAAGGGTGCGAAAATGAGCAATATTTGACTTTCGTTTAGTAGTTTTGGTGCAGTAGATTGAATTACGAATATCCAAAAAATCACTTAAATTTACTTGGTTTTACCTTAATAGGGTCTCTTTGCGTTGCCCCTTGTCGAAACTTGTGGCAAGACACCCATCAAACCCAATAATAGCCGAGTTGAACAATGACTGACTATGCTGCACGACGGATAACAATGGTGGACACACAGGTGCGCCCCTGTGATGTGACTAAATTTCCGGTGATAGATGCTATGTTGCGCGTGGAGCGTGAATTATTTGTGCCCCGCGAAAAGCGCGAAGCTGCATATATAGGTGAAAATGTTGATCTTGGCGATAGCCGCGTTGTGCTCGACCCGCGCACCTTGGGCAAGATGTTGGACTATTTGAATATCCAAAACGATGAATTGGTTTTGGATATAGGTGTTGGTCTGGGGTATTCGTCAGCGTTGATTTCACGATTGTCAGAGGCAGTGGTCGCCGTAGAAGATGAGCCAGGCCGGATGGCAGAAGCAGAGGAAACGTTAGGCAGAGTGGGCGCAGATAATGTGGTGCTTCATTGCGGGGCCTTGGCAGAAGGCGCTGCACAGCACGGTCCATATGACGTTATTATGTTGCAGGGTGCAGTCGAGCATATGCCCGATAATATTTTGGAGCAATTAAAAGATGGCGGCAGAATTGCATGTATTTTTAATGAAGAAGCCCTTGGCATTGTGAAAATTGGACATAAGTTAAATGGAAAGGTAAACTGGCGGTTCGCATTTAATGCCGCAGCGCCGGTGCTGACTGGATTTGAACGCCATAAAGCGTTCACACTTTGATTTAATAAACCGCGTGGTGGTTGGCAATTTAGCTATTGCCTGATCCGCCGCTTGGTAATTTGGGGGCCGCATGATGTTGACCACTAGAAAAAGGACTGCAGTTACTACTTTATTTGTGGCTGCTTTAACCTGTGCTCTGGGACTGCCTTTGAAGGCCGAGACTTTGCGTCAAGCCATGAGTGCTGCTTACAATAATAGTGGTCTTTTGGAGCAAAACAGGGCTTTGTTGCGGGCCGCAGATGAAGATGTTGCACAGGCTGCAGCCGCCTTAAGGCCTGTGGCGAACTGGTCAGCAACGGTTCAAGATCAACGTGGCTGGAGCCAAAGCGCCAGCACTGGAAATGCACGTTCTTTCAACAATTCACCGTCAGCAAATCTGGCAATTTCAGCAGAACTAACGCTGTTTGACGGCGGCCAAAATAAAATGGCGCTTGAAGCGGCCAAAGAGGCAGTTCTGGCGACGCGCCAATCTCTTGTCTCTGTGGAGCAGCAGATTTTGTTCTCGGCGGTCGATGCTTACATGAAGCTGCGGCGTGAGTTGGAAACAGTGGGATTGCGCGAAAACAACTTGTTGGTCATTCAAGAAGAATTACGCGCAGCCCAAGATCGCTTTGATGTAGGAGAAATTACAAAAACAGACGTTGCGATGGCCGAGGCCAGGTTGGCGGCGTCTGCAAGTGCTTTAGCAGCTGCGCGTGGCGCCTATATTCAGGCGCAAGAAGCTTATCAGCAGGCAATTGGTGCCCCAGCAGGAGAATTGGAAGAGCCCACTTCTACCCCAAAGCTGCCAGACACTGTAAAAGCCGTAAAATCCGCGGCCGTTCGAAGCCATCCTGACATGCTGCGTATACAGCATGAAATAAAGCAGGCTGAATTAAATGTCTCTCGCGCAAAGGCCAGCATGGGCACAAGCGTAAAACTGAGCGGGTCAATGCGCTATACCGACCAAGAAGCAGATGACTTCAGTGCCCAAAGCACGGTGAGTGTATCTGCTTCAGGGCCAATTTATTCAGGTGGTCGGCTTCCTTCGCTTGTTCGTCAAGCCATGGCACGACGAGATGCGCAGCGATCCGGTCTGCACATCACGCGTCATAGAATTGAACAGCAAGCCGGATCAGCGTTTGCTCTTTTGGAAATGGCGCGGGCAGGGCGAAAAGCTAGCGAAGAACAAATTCGCGCTGCGCGTGTGGCTTTCGAAGGGGTGCGTGAAGAGGCAACGCTTGGATCAAGAACGACATTGGATGTTTTAAACGCGGAGCAAGAACTGTTGGATGCGAAAGCCGGGCTAATTTCTGCGGTAACAGACGAGTATCTTGCCGCCTACCGTGTTCTTTCTGAGATGGGTAAATTGACAGTTGATACTCTAAACTTACCTGTGCAAAAGTATGATCCTGCTGAATATTTCAACCTGGTAGAGACAGCGCCATCTTCGGGAAGTGCACAAGGAAAAGCTCTTGATCGGGTTTTAAAAGCACTTTCCAAATAAGTGATTCGTTCAGAGCTTGTGCGAACAGTAGTTCATGGTTACAATGGTATCACTCCTCACTAGAAGGTAGATACAATGAACGAACCATTGGGCAAGGTAGAAATAGACGACGTTTTAACCTCACTAAAACAACTTATAGCGGATAAGGACGACAACGACGTAGGACTAATCGAAACTGAAAGAAACGAAAAACTTCTTTTGGGACCTGCATTGCGTGTTGTTGAAGGGCGTAAGTTGGAGCGGGCACAACAGGCACCTGTGTCACGAAACCTTGAGGCTAAGATTTCGAAATTGGAAGAAATGATCGCTCGCTCAGAGGGACCATGGGAACCAGACAGCGCAGGTCAAGACGACTACGCATGCAAGCAAGTGACCGGATTTCCGTGGGAACAGGTGGTTGATGCAGCTTTAGGCGAGTTTGATGCGCCAGCTGCGTTACGAGCTGTTCAGACAAAGTCTGAGACCCCGTTACGGTCAGCTGAAACAGAGAGCCTCAATTCCGAAAAGTTGCGCGAAACAGTTACCGAGATTATCCGCGAAGAACTTCGCGGTACTTTGGGAGAGAAGATTACCCAAAATATCCGGCAGATGGTGCAACGGGAAATCCAGAGTGTTCTTAAGTCTGGAAAACTGCGCGGCTAAATAAAAAAACGCCAGAGTTTATCTGGCGTTTCTAAAATGCTTTGCAGGTTGCGCAGTCAAATTTATGCGGCTTCGGCCTGTTGTTGCGCGGCATGGCGGCGCTCACATTCTTCGCGTGAAAGCGCGACAGATGTGCGCACGCCTTTCCCGACAAAATCCATCAAGCCACTGACAACGCGTTCGTTCGGGTCAATACCAGCGCAAGACAACACTTCGCGGCCGTCGCGTGACCGAGCCCAGCGTGCAATTTGCTCTGGCCCATTGCCATATTTCTTATCATCAGCGATTGCATCATCCAAAGCGGCAAGAACTACGGCGGCAAAAAGCTTTCGTGCTCTATTGCCCTGCTCACTGTTAAACGCGCTCGCGTCAACGAAATCCTTCATCTCGTCGTCCTTTATTCTTGCTCTTGTCTTTTCGGCGTAGACTTGCTTATGACCTAAAATTACTGATTCGGGTAGACTTATTTTGCATAGCTAATATGCGCTATACGCATGACTTTATTGCGTTCATTAGCTCATGTGGTTAGCTTGCCAAGTCTATGCCCTATAGATATAGGGGCAGTGAGCTAAATATCAATCAATTAGACGCAGGTTTTGAGATGGCCAAAATAAATGGAAATGAAATTCGCCCCGGTAATGTTCTGGAACACGATGGTGGGCTTTGGGCGGCTGTAAAAGTGGATCATGTGAAGCCTGGAAAAGGCGGTGCGTTTGCACAGGTCGAAATGCGAAATCTGCGCAATGGCTCAAAGTTGAATGAACGGTTTCGAAGCGCAGACAAAGTTGAACGCGTTCGCTTAGAGCAAAAAGATCAGCAGTTTCTTTATGAAAGTGATGGTATGCTGGTGTTCATGGATACAGAAACCTATGAACAAATCGAGCTTTCCTCTGAATTGCTCGGAGAGCGCCGGCCATTTTTGCAAGACGGTATGACCATTGTTGTAGAGTTTTATGACGATGAGGCACTGAACGCGACCTTGCCTCAAAAAGTAACTTGTGTAGTTGTCGAAACAGAGCCTGTTGTCAAAGGCCAAACGGCTGCGAATAGTTTCAAGCCGGCAATATTGGATAACGGCGTTAAGGTTATGGTCCCGCCCTTCGTTGCCCAAGATGAAAAGGTGATCATCAATACTGAAGCAATGGAATATTCTGAGCGCGCATAGCGCACCAACAATAATCCGAGTGCTTTTGGCGCCAAGTTGTTAAAATGCCGATATTTGGCGATAAAGCCTTAACTGGCCAGGTTACCTGACAAGCTGATGGAAACGCCATTTGCCGTCATATTATCACCTATTCTGTCAAAACGTAGATAGGCCAGCGCGTCTCCGGACGCCTGCGAACAAATATATCCCGCTTCCTTACCCTGTGACATGATCGGGGTGTGAAGCGGGACAGGCGTTTTTATAGCAACGCGCGCAATCCCTTTTCGAAGTTTGGTTTTGTGCTTCATTCGGGCAATTATTTCTTGCCCCACATAACAGCCTTTCGAAAAATCCACCCCGTTTAAGGTTTCAAAACCCCATTCAAGAATATAGCTATCTGCTGTCAGTTCATTTCCGCTTTCAGGAACCAAGCAGGCTATGCGCTGCGCTGTCCAATCAAAGTTGTCTTCAACGGGATTTGATGAATATCTTCGCCAGCCCATATCCTGATGACGCGGATCCGCAAAACCGTCTTGAGGCGGCTTGCCGAGACCGCATTCAACGTAAAATGGCGCGGCGTTGAAATCGACATCTGCACGCAAGCGATACATCCCAAGCCGTTTGAGCAGCGGCTGAGACTGATCCGCAGCCACATCAAGCATCACATCAGGCCCATCCGCGAATAAAAAGAAATCAAAAAGAAACTTACCTTGCGGGGTCAAAAGCGCCGTATAAACCAAGCCTTGGTCAATCTTATTCACATCATTTGTAACTAAGCCTTGTAAAAAATCCCGGGCATCATTGCCGGTAATTCGAATTATTTCGCGCGAATTTGTGGCTAAGACCATGTGGCAATCCTTGGTTACTCTCGTTACATATATAGTGTGTTTTTCAGATGGAACAGAGGATGCGTGCTCCAATTTCGGTGATCATTCCAACTTTGAACGCTCAAGACAGCCTGCCAAGCTTATTGAGCAGCCTGTATGAAGGGGTGGCAATTGGTTTGATATGTGAAGTGATCGTTTCTGATGGCGGCTCTTTGGATGAGACTTGTAAGATCGCAGATCAATCCGGCGCAACCGTTGTCAAAGGACCTGCGTCGCGCGGGGGGCAAGTGGCTCGTGCCAGCACGAAGGCACAAGGTGATTGGCTGCTTATCCTGCACGCTGATTGCATTTTACCCAAAGGCTGGGGTGACAAATTACCTTCTTTTCTGGCCAATAGACAAAAAGCGTTTTTCTTTAAGCTGGGCTTTAACAGCAGTCAACTAATGGCGCGGGTTACAGAAGGGTGGGCCAATTTTCGTTCAATTTTTTTGGGGCTGCCTTATGGGGATCAGGGTTTATTGATTTCTCGGCATCAGCTGACCAGTATCGGCGGTTATCCGGACCAACCTTTGATGGAAGATGTGGCAATTGCTTTAAAACTAAAGCGGCACATGCGCATGTTGCCTGTGACTATTCTAACCAGTGCTAAGGCCTATGAAAAAAACGGCTGGTTACTGCGCGGGACACGAAACCTGATCCTTCTTTTTAGGTACTTAAGCGGTGCCTCGGCGGAAGAGTTGAGAAAAAGCTATTACAATCAAAACTAAGAAAATAATTTAAACGCCATAGGGTTCATTCCAGAAGACCATTTTTTAAAGTCACTGTCCGATCCATTTTTGCCGCAAGCTGTGGATTGTGGGTGGCAATAACAGCTGATAATCCGGTTTGCCGTGCCACAGACATTAAAATTTCAAATACCTGCTCAGAGGTGGTTTGATCAAGGTTTCCAGTAGGCTCATCCGCCAAAAGCACTTTAGGGGCGTTTGCCAAAGCGCGGCAAAAAGCAACCCTTTGTTGTTCCCCGCCCGATAGCTCGGCTGGCCTATGATCGGCCCGCTCGGCGATGCCAACTTTTGACAGTAGCTCAGCGGCCACTGATTTGGCTTCACTGCGTGCTTGTCCATTTGCAAGTTGTGGCAGCATCACATTTTCAAGGGCTGAAAATTCAGGCAACAAATGATGAAACTGATATACAAAACCGATTTCTTTGCGCCGGATCATTGTACGTCTCCGGTCGCTCATTGTATTTAGAACCTCGCCATGGAATTTTACCTCGCCGGCATCAGGAGTATCTAAAAGACCGGCAATGTGCAGCAATGTAGATTTTCCCGCACCAGAAGGCGCGACCAAGGCGATGATTTCACCGTGTTTTACTTCAAGGTTTGCACCGCAAAGAACATTGATTTGATTTGGGCGGCCCCGATGATAGGCTTTTTCAAGTGCGCTTAATTCAAGAAGTAGATCACTCATAGCGAAGTGCCTCGACCGGGTTCATGCGCGCCGCGCGCCGCGCCGGGAAAAATGTAACGCCGAAACTTAAGCCCAATGACAGGATCACAGCTGATAAAACATCGTTTAGATGAAGCTCGGCAGGGACTGAATAGATGCCTCTTATGGACGGGTCCCAAACTCCGCCGCCAGCCACGTAATTGACCAATGAAAAGATCGGATCAATATAGATCGCAAACAAGCAGCCCAATATCACACCGAATACTGTGCCGATCACGCCGGTGAAAGCCCCGCAGATAAAAAATACCCGCATCACAGACCCCTCGGTTAATCCCATGGTGCGCAGGATACCGATATCACGGCCTTTGTTTTTCACCAGCATAATCAAGCCGGAAATGATGTTCATGGTCGCAATCAACACCAATATGGTCATGATGATAAACATCACGTTATCTTCGATTTCCAAAGCCCTTAGGAAATTACTCGATGCATCTTTCCAGCTCCAAAGCTGAGCGCGGGCGCCAGCGGCTGAGGAAATCGCATCTGATAGTCGTATAACCTGATCGGGGTTTTCAACCATGACCTCTATCTCATCGGCCACTCCCTCGCGATTAAAGTAATTTTGAGCCTCGGCGAACGGCATGTAAAGGCGGGTCTTGTCGATATCATACCGGCCGGCGGTAAAAATATAGGAGATCGTATAGCTTTTAACCCGCGGGCTGGTTCCAAAGGCTGTTTTGACCCCTTCTGGCGAGATAAGTTTGATTTTATCGCCAAGTGTTACGTTTAAAATTCGCGCAACGCCTGATCCGATGGCAATGCCCTGTTCAAAATCGCCAATATCCCCGATAAAGTCTTCCGGTTTTGCGATCCGCGGTAACGTCATCAAATCAGAGGCCGAAATGCCATATACCTGCACACCCGCGTTTTGACCCCCGAAACTGGCCATAACCTGCCCTTTGATCAGCGGTGCAGCGCGGTTGACCCCTTCGACTTTGCCAATGGCGTTCGCCATTTCAGAATAATTATGGATGGTCCGGTCCAAACGGCCAAAATCATCCGCCACCGGAATTTGATAGACTGTGACATGGGCATTTGCGCCCAAAATCGTATCTACAATTTCTGAGCGAAATCCCGAGCGGACAGCAAGCGTGGCAATCAGTGCAAAAACTGCCAGTGTGACGCCAATTAGGCTAATCCATGTCATCACGCTGACGCCGCCTTCGGCACGGCGCGCACGCAGGTAGCGCCAAGCGATCATCCATTCATATGCAGCGAAAGGTTGGTTGCTATGACGCACTGGCCGGCTCCGTTTTATTTATTTTGCAGACCCTGTGCCTGATCACCGCGAAGGTCAAGGCTGTATTGGTTTTTACCGCACCGATCGGCTCAAAATTGCGTGATGCGGCTGGGACCTTTTGTTCTGCCCAGCCTGCGGTTGCAAAGTAAAAGTTATTTTTCTTTAGGATAGCTTTCAAAACCTTTACGCTCTTGCCTCTTTTGGCAATATATCATTATCTCTATGCTATGAGCAAACCGCGTTATACACAATTGGTCGAAAGCCTACCCGCAAGCGTTCCCTTTGTGGGGCCCGAAACCCAAGAACGGGCGAGAGGCGGCGCATTTTCGGCGCGTCTTGGGGCCAATGAAAACGTCTTTGGCCCGTCCCCTAAGGCGATTGAGGCGATGCAGGCGGCAGCCTCGGATATTTGGAAATATGGTGATCCCACCAGCTTTGATTTGCGCGCAGCTTTGGCCGATCACCACGCCATAGCGCCGGAAAATATTGTGGTTGGTGAAGGAATAGATGGGCTTTTAGGCTATCTTGTCCGCATGCTGATTGGACCGGGCGACAAAGTCGTGACGTCAGATGGCGCGTATCCGACGTTTAATTACCATGTGGCCGGATTTGGCGGGACCTTGCTTAAAACACCCTATGCCGGTGATCACGAAGATCCCAACGCGCTTTTGGATTTGGCCGACAAGCAAAAAGCGAAACTTGTCTATCTTGCCAATCCCGACAACCCGATGGGCACATGGCATGAAGCTGATGTGATCGAAAGTATGATCGCTAAAGTACCCGAGGGCTGCCTTTTAATTCTGGACGAGGCCTATGTCGAATTTGCACCCGAAGGCACAGCGCCAAAGGTGGATATTAACGACGCAAAAGTAATCCGAATGCGCACCTTTTCAAAGGGTTACGGCATGGCAGGCGCACGGGTGGGCTATGCTTTGGGATCTGCCGATCTCATCGGTCAATTTGAAAAAATTCGCAATCATTTTGGAATGAACCGCGCCGCGCAAGCCGGCGCATTGGCAGCGCTTGGCGATCAGGACTGGCTTGCCCATGTGCGCCAACAAGTGGCGCGGGGCCGCGCTACCATTGGGCAGATAGCTAAGGAAAACGGTTTGTCTACGCTGCCCTCTGCTACCAATTTTGTCACGATAGATTGCGGCCGCGATGGCCACTTTGCCAAAGCTGTCCTAGACGAGCTGGTGGCCAATGGCCTGTTTGTTAGAATGCCTTTTGTAGCGCCGCAAAACCGCTGTATCCGGGTCAGCGCCGGGCGACCAGAAGATCTTGAATTGTTACGTGATCTGTTGCCCAAAGCGCTGAGCGCGGCCTTAGCTCGCTGATGCCATAACCCGCGCGGCAGCCTCGACAGCGCCGGACCCGTGGGGGATATCAAGTGCGCAAAGCCCGGCTTCAACAGTGCCCAGCAGCCCCATGATCATCTGCGCATTGACATGGCCCATATGTCCAAACCTGAAAAACCCGTCGCCATTAGGATCGTCGGGTGTGGACATGCCCAAGCCGATGCCAAGGGTTAAGCCGGCCTCATGTTCCACCCAGCGGCGTAGTTTTTTTCCATCGGGCGCCCCAAGGTGTAGCGCGGTAACAGCATGACTGCGGTGCTGGGGGTTTTGCACATTCATTCGCATTTTGCCCGCGCCGCTGCCCCAGCAATCCACTGCGGCCCAGATGGCTTGGGCGAGCACCTTATGACGGGACCAGATGGCCTCGATGCCTTCGGCTTTGATCATGTCCAAAGCAGTGCGTAGCCCATAAAGATGAAGGGTCGGCGCCGTGCCGCAAAAATATTGGTAAAAACCCTCTGGGCTAACACGCTGCTGCCAGTTCCAATAAGAACTGACCCGTTCAAGCGCGTGTTGCTGTAGGGCGGCCTTCTCGTTGAAATAGACAAAGGCCAACCCCGGCGGCACCATCAATCCTTTTTGACTGGCCGCGACCATGACATCAACGCCCCATGCATCCATTTCAAACACATCGCAGCAGAGCGAGGCAATGCAGTCTACGGCCAATAAAGCAGGGTGATCTGCGGCATCAATGGCTGCGCGTGCCTCTTTTATATCATTCTTTATGGACGTGGACGTATCCACATGGGTGACCAGAACCGCTTTGATGCGCTGTGCTTTATCGGCCCTTAAAGCCGCGCTGATACGCGTGGGATCAATCGTCGACTGTGTTCCAAATTCAACGATTTCCGCTTTAATTCCAAGGGTTTCGGCCATTTCTGCCCAGCTATGTGCAAATTGCCCGGTGGCGGCTACAAGTACCGTATCGCCGGGGCCTGCCATATTCGCGAGTGCGGCTTCCCATGCGCCATGACCGTTCGCGATATATACCGCAACATTGTGATCAGTGCGCGCCACATAGCGCAAGTCCGATATGATCGTTGGAACCATTTCCACCAATTCGCCCTCGTAGATATTGGGCGAAGAGCGGTGCATTGAACGCAGAACGGCCTCGGGAACAACTGATGGACCGGGAATAGCAAGGTAAGACTGACCATTTGCAAGGGACATTATATTCAATCCTTTAACATTCAATTTACGGGACGTCCCGCGCCTATCTCAATAAGGCTTTGTTATTTTTAAACGAGATATTGGCCCAAAAACCGCCAAGGTCAATCACCTAGGTAAAAGAAAATGCATCGACACGTTTTGGCGCCAATAAATTCAATAAAAAATACCACTGCAAAATTTTTACTGGCTTCAAAAATAATGTCCTCGGTAGGGAATAGATTTGTAATCACACTTAAATCAGCTATTGAAAAACAGGGCGTATGGCGTCAAACCGAACGCGCGCAAAAGCAAAGCAGGGAAGAGCACATGACCGAAGTTACCGTTGAAATCATTAAGCAAAAAACGAAAACTGCTTTGCAGGCCCATGGGGCGGCAGATTGGATCTCTGAACATGTCGCCGATGCAGTGGCCACAGCAGAAAGCGTCGGCAATCGGATTTGCGGTCTATATTATCTTGAAAGCTATTGTCAGCAACTGCAAAGCGGGCGGGTCAATGGAACGGCAGAGCCATCAGTGGCTTCTGTTCGGGCCGGGGCGGTGCATGTGGATGCCAAAATGGGATTTGCACAATCGGCTTTTGCACGCGGTTTGCCAGTGGCCGCTGAGGCTGCGCGCGAGCTGGGCATCGCAAGTTTGGCGGTGGGTCATGCCCATACCTGTACCTCGCTTGGGTATTTTACCGAACAAATCGCCCGCGCTGGGCTGATCGGGCTGGGGCTGACCAACGCCTCGCCGATTGTGGCGCCTCCGGGCGGTAAAACCCGGGTCATCGGGACCAATCCAATTGCTTTTTCTGTGCCCGATGGCAAAGGCGGCGTTGCCATGCAGTTTGATCAGTCAACAACCACGGTGGCGCTGGGCAAAATCACTATGGCCAAAGCTGCGGGGGAGCGTATTCCAGAAGGCTGGGCCATTGATTCCAAAGGATTTCCCACCACTGATCCCGAGGCGGCGCTGGCGGGCTCATTGGTCTCGATGGGCGGCTATAAAGGCTGGGGCTTTGGTTTGATGGCCGAGCTTTTGGCGGCTGGTATGACTGGCGGTGTGGTGTCACGTGATGTCAAGCCTCTCAAAGCGCCCCAGGGCCCGCCGCATGATCTGGGACAGTATTATATTTTAATTGATCCGGCCTCAGGCGCGGCATTTTATGAGCGATTTGAAGCGGTTGCCGATGCCGTGGCACTGGATGAAGGCGCGCGGATGCCGGGGCAGGGCAAAACGCCTGCAACCACGGTTGATGTGCCCGATGCACTGTGGGAAATGGTCGGCGAATTGGCTTCGAAATAGCCCAAAACCGGGATCAGTTTTACGTCAGTATCGCGTCGTTATCGCGGTGGTGGCAAAATCGCGGCGCTTTGAAGTGAAATCAAGCGGCAGTTTCAGTTATTTTGGTTGGGCAAGGCCGGATATAATCGGGCAGTCAGGACGGTCATCGCCGCGACATGAGGTGACCAGACGCGCAAGCTCGTCATGCAGATATTGCAGCTCTTTTTGCTTTTGCTCGATTTCGTCAAGCCGCCGCGTGGCAATGGCTTTGACATCCGCACTTGAGCGCGTGGTATCAACGTAAAGTCCAAGCAGTTCACGGCATTCGATAATGCTAAACCCAAAGGCACGCGCGCGGCGGATAAAAATCAACTTTTGCACTGCGTCCTGATCATAGCTCCGATATCCTGATGCGCTGCGGTCCACAGGTGCAACCAACCCGATATCGGCATAATACCGCACGGTTTTGATCGGTAATCCGGCATTTTCTGCCGCTTGGGAAATTTTCATCTTGGCCTCCCTTGACCTTCCAGTTACTGGAGAGCCTATATCAGCCTTAAATAAGAGGCAAACTGAGTCGTTATGAGCGTTTTAACCGATACATTTTCCATAAATTGGCGCTGCCGTCACACATGGCGCCGGTCTTCTAAAAATACGCTATGGTGTTTGCTTGGCTGCTCAATCGGAGATTTAGGCACCATTGCCTTTTTCCAATATACCGGCATCCCATGGAGTACGCTTGCGATTATGAGCCTTGCCATTTTAAATGGTCTGCTCACCTCAATCGCGCTTGAAACGGTTATTCTTAGCCGTCAGATGGCCTTAAAGGCCGCGTTTCAAACTGCCATTGGCATGTCGCTGATTTCCATGATTTCGATGGAGGCGGCGATGAATTTGGTGGATGTCTGGCTGACGGGTGGCGCCAAGCTGACGTGGTGGGTCATCCCGATGATGCTGCTTGCAGGGTTTATAACGCCACTTCCCTATAATTACTGGCGCTTGAAAGCCTTGGGCAAAGCCTGTCACTAAAGCGTTGGGGCAGCCGCCTTTATGCTGGGAGGTAAAATGTCGCGCTGGCGCGGGCCACCAGTTTGTCATTCGGCCGGGTGATTAATTCTGCACTAAGGAAAAATACCGCTTTTCCGGCCCGTTCAACCTTGGCGTGGCAGCTCAGTGTGTCGCCTGATGCGGGGCGCAGAAACTGGGTATCTAACGTGGTGGTACTGACCGGCTCTAACCGATCGAGATGGCTAAAGCAGGCAAAGACCATGGTTGTATCTGCAAGCGCGCCCATGGCTTGCCCGCACACAATATCGCCAACACGTTGGATATGAGGTGTGATTGGAATATCAATGACCGCGCTGCCATCAGCGCAATTGGTTAAGGTTGGACGTAGATCTAAAATCCACTGGGCAAAGTTGTCGTTCAGAAATTTCTGAGCGAAGGGCAATGTCAGTTGCGTCACCATTGATTTCCCCCGATCCGCACGGCACAGTTGATTGCAGGCTCTCCAAGCATAAGTCAAGCCCACGCCCAAGGGCAAGCAGGGATCAAACGGATGTCGGACTTTATAGTTTTAAACGGTCAGAGATTTTTTCTACGCACATGGGGGGATGTCAAAAACCCGCCGCTGTTGATGCTGCATGGGTTCCCCGAATATTCCGGCGCTTGGGACGCAGTCGCCACCCGGCTGAGAGACCGGTTTTACTGCATTGCACCGGATCAGCGCGGGTATGGGCAAAGCTATGCGCCCA
>ERZ1048872.968-NODE-968-length-26710-cov-9.062802_pt1 | contig 26710 bp, 24 predicted proteins | sample MGYA00383100_ERZ1048872 | MGnify/ENA primary metagenome ERZ1048872 (study PRJEB29581, sample SAMEA5548370) | metagenome | biome: marine; feature: coastal; material: water | depth 50 m | study: Short-term variability in the microbial, nano- and picoplankton...
AGCTTAAATCCATCTCTGTTAAACCGTCTGGTGTACCATCATCACATACTTCTAAGGCTGTGGGCACCACGATAGTAGGCAAGGAATTAACAGTAAATTGAGCGATACTGTTGTTTGGACATGTCCCAGAGGTAACATATTCTATAGAATAGGTTTCTCCTGATGTACCATTTGTAACTTCACCTGTATTTGGATTAATAATCGCTGTATCAATTGGCGCAGGATTAAAAATAAATGTTCCTCCTAATATACCCGTAATTGTCGCTACACCTCCATCACAAGTTGGGGCTATACTAAAACTAGCATCGTCAAGTGGTAAAGCGTTGAAAACAAACACTTCTGTTTCTGAACATGCTCCACTAGTCGTGTAAGAAATAGAATAGGAAGCACCAGGCGTACCACCTGTAACTTCACCTGTATTTTGATCAATCACGGCTGCATCTGTTGGTGCTACATCGAAACTAAAAATTCCACCTGGTGTACCATTAATTATTGCTGTACCACCATCGCAGGTTGATGTTACTGTAAATGAGGCGTCATCTTGAGTGAGTAAATTTGCATTTACAGAAACTCTTGTTGTTGACACACATCCGGTAATTGGATCTATAGCTTCTGCATAATATGAGCCTTGTGTATTTACTACTAATGTTATACTATTAGATTGCAATAGGGTGCCACCACTAGCAGCATCATACCAATCTACAATAATTCCACTAGAAACTGTGACGGTAAGAGTTGCCTCACCCGAAGTACAATCTAAATTCATATCCCCATCACTGTCTGGCACATCTGGTACTGTAATAGATGTAAAAACACCTATTCTTACAGGAGAAATGCATCCAGTTTCAGAATCTATAGCTTCAGCATAATAAGTACCCTCAGTTGTTGCAACATATATTGTGTTATTTGTTTCTAATAAAACACCTCCAGTAGCAGCATCGTACCAATTTACTTGAATTCCTGCAGGAACTGTAACTGATAAAATTGCTTCACTAATATCGCAATTAAAGCTAACATCACCATCACTGATGGGAGCATTAGGCGAGGTTATCCATGTACTTACTGGAACTCTAGTAACTGATACACACCCTGTAACTATATCAACAGCTTCTGCATAATATGTACCAACAACTGTTGCAGTGAAAGTCTCAGAATTTGATTGTAGTAAAACACCATTTGTAGCTGAATCATACCAATTAACCGCTGTTCCACTCGCTGTCGTTACAGATAGTAATGCTTCATTATTTGAACAATTATAATCAACATCACCTTCACTAACTGGAACTGCTGGGCTCTGAACAACAGTTAATTGATATACATCAGAAAATGTAAGACAATCGGAATTATTCAAGTTAGCCGAAAACTCTGCAACTTTTGATCTGTAATACATGGTTGTAGTTATCCCGGTAATAGATATTGAAGCATTGGTTTCACCTGCAATATCTGACCAATTTTCTCCATCTGTACTTTCTTGCCATTGGTAAAAATGTGAACTAAAAACGACATTATCAGGTACTGCTGTTATTGTATCTGAAAAAGGTGTTTCCGTACTACATATTGTAACTGAATCGTTAGAATTACTGTCCTCTACAGCAATTAAATCACCACAAGTTTTAAAAACAATATCATCTATAGCTAAATCATTACCACAACCACCTGCTCCATTATTAATCATTTTTAAAATTACAGCTGTTTGACCTGGTAAAGTTTGAAAGACTAGTCCGTACTGTTGCCAATTCGGTGTTGGTGAACTAAAAATATCACCTGTATTACCATTAGCTAACAAATTAGTATCAGTAATATCCCAAATTTCAAATCTTACATTAACCGGAATACCGTTACTAGAACAACCTGAACTAGGCAAAATATTTAGCAACCATGATGAGAATTCATATGTTGTATTTTCACATAAACCATTTATTGAAGCTGTGTAAAACTCACCTACTGTAAAACTTGCATTAACAATTAATGCCTTGCCATTAGTATCACCAGGTGTATGATCGGATGGCATATTCCAACCAAGAGCAAAAGTATTACTCCCAACTGTGTACTGACCATCTTGAGGACCATTAAATCCAACAAAAGAATAAGTAGTTACTCCTGCTGGTAGTGGTGGTCCGTAATTGGTTCCTGTCCCAAAATCTTCATTGAAAATGGGGTTACCTGAATTTCCTTGACAAAACCCTAATTGAGCATGTATATCTCTTGAAATAAAGGAAACACATATGATTATAAGTAGCCTAATATTTATGAATTTATTTTGCACGTTTGACTATTTGTATTAATATAGTTTTCTAATATAAATCTTGGATGAGTAGATCTTAATGGCAGTTTTATAACTTCATTTTTTATAAAACTTGCATCCTTATTAACTATTTATTGATATAGACCCATCCACTTCTCCTTTTAGTACCTCCTCCGTAAACCATGGAATAAAAATATGTTCCTACTGGCAGGATATCGCCATCATTAGTTTGTCCTCGCCATTCATCGGTATAATTAGTTTTTGAGTATACCAAATTTCCATACCTATTAAAGATTTCAATTTCAGTAACAGAAAAACCATTTAAATCAAAGTTGTCGTTAAGACCTGGTGATACACCAGGGGAAATGCCTTGAGGAATAATACAGTTGCCTGTTTGCAATTCTGCCAAAACATTTATAGCTATTCTATCTATTGACTCACATCCTGTAATTTCATCTATAGCCTCTGCGTAATAAGTTCCTAATTCAGTTACTATAAGAGTAGAACTATCAGCTAAAATTAAGTTACCATCTATTTCAGCATCATACCAATTAATTATTACCGCAGAATCGACAAAAGCAAATAATTCGACCTCGTTAGTTTCACAATTAATTCCAACATCCCCATCGACAATTGGTACATCTGGTCTTAATATTATTGCGCTTACTTCTGTTCTTACAGAAGAAACACATCCTGTGATTTCATCTATAGCTTCTGCATAATAAATACCTTCTGCATTAGCTAAATAAAAGTTATTGTTTTGCTCTAATAAATTTCCATCAGTCGGTGAATCATACCAACTAACCATAATCCCTGTTGGAACGGAGACTTCGAGAAGTGCCTCATTTGAATTACAATAAAATTCAACATCACCATTACTAATTGGTGCTTCAGGACTTTGAACTATAGTTATTTGATAAATATCTGAAAATGTTAAACAATCTGAATTATTCAAATTTGCAGCAAATTCTGCAACTTTTGCTCGGTAATATCCACTTTCTGTTACTCCTGTAATATTTAAATCTTCATCTGCCTCATCTACAATATCAATCCAGGTTACACCATCTGTGCTGCGCTGCCATTGATAAAAATGAGAATTAAAAACAGTATTGTCTGGAATAGCAGTTATTATATTGGAATATGGTGTGTCTGAGCTACATACAGTTACAGATGTATTATTATTACTGTCTTCAACAGCAATTAAATCCCCACAACTTTTAAAAACAATATCATCGATAGCTAAATCATTACCGCATCCACCTACACCATTATTAATCATTTTTAAAATCACTTCTGTTTGACTAGCCAAAGTTTGAAATACCAATCCATATTGTTGCCAATTTGGTGTAGCAGAACCAAAAATATCACCTGTATCTCCACTTGCCAATAAATTAGTATTTGTGATATCCCAAATTTCAAAGCTTACATTAACTGGAATACCGTTGCCTCCACAGCCAGAATTAGGTAAAATATTCATTAACCATGATGAGAACTCATAAGTTGTGTTTTCACACAATCCATTTACTGAAGTTGTATAAAACTCACCTGGGGTATAGCTAGCATTAACAATTAAAGCTTTACCATCAATATCTCCAGGAGTATGATCAGATGGCATATTCCAACCGTAAGCAAATGTATTGCTCCCTAAAGTATATTGACCATCTTGTGGACCATTGAATCCGACAAAATTATATGTAGTAGTACCCGCTGGCAATTGAGGGCCATAGTCATTTCCAGTACCAAATGTTTCTGTAAAAATAGGGTTACCTGAATTTCCTTGACAAAATCCTAATTGTGCATGTATATCTACAAAAAAAAGAATACAGCACAAAACTATTAAGACTTTAAAATCTAAATTTGTGTTTCGCACGTTTAATAAATATATAGGTTACATAATCAAAAATAATATTTTATTTAACTTATAGCCTTTAAAATAGGCGTTGTATGGTACGTGTATAGGTAATTAAATGGTTTATTTGCATCGATTAGTGAGATATATTAAACGAAATAGAATAAAATCTTTAGCGATTTTTATACTTCTCGTTGCCTATTATTTCTGTTTACCAAAACAATTATTTAAAGAACCAACAGCGACCGTTATTACCAGTAATGGAAACGATCTTTTAGGTGCACTTATTGCGGAAGATGGTCAATGGAGGTTTCCAGCGAGTGATAGTATTCCTGATAAATTTAAAACTTGTATTCTTCATTTTGAAGACGAGTACTTTTATAAGCATCCAGGTTTTAATCCGGTTTCAATATTGAGAGCTTTAAAGGGCAATTTAAGCTCTGGTTATGTGAAACGAGGTGGAAGCACCATTACACAGCAAGTGATTCGGTTATCACGCAAAGGGCAAGCCAGAACTTATACAGAAAAAATTAAAGAAATTATTCTTGCAACACGTTTAGAGTTTAGATTATCAAAAGACGAAATTTTGAATCTATACGCAAGTTATGCTCCTTTTGGTGGTAATGTTGTAGGTATTGATGCAGCATCTTGGAGGTATTTTAATCGCGACGCTTCAAACCTGTCTTGGGCAGAAAGTGCGACTTTAGCAGTCTTACCAAATGCTCCTAGTTTAATATATCCTGGCAAAAATCAAAAACGGCTTTTACACAAGCGAAACCGATTATTAAAAAAGCTTTTTGAAAATGGATTATTTGATAAATTGACATACGAATTATCCATTGCTGAAGGCCTACCGCAAAAACCTTATCCTTTACCACAAATTGCACCACATTTACTGCAAAAAGTAGCTAGAAAAAATAAAGGTGATCGTATTAAAACTACAATTAATATGTCGTTGCAAGAACAAACTAATACCATTGTAAAACAACATTATAATCTGTTAAAGCAAAATGAAATTTATAATATTTCAGTTTTAGTTTTAGATATAAGTTCTAGAGAAGTTTTGACTTATGTCGGTAATTCGCCAACTGACAAAGCACATCAAAAAAGTGTAGATATTATAGATAAACCAAGAAGTACAGGAAGTATTTTAAAACCATTTTTATACGCTTCTATGCTCGATGCAGGTGATTTATTACCTAACACTCTCGTTGCAGATATCCCAACACAATTTGGGAGTTACCAACCAGAGAATTTCAACAATTCTTACGATGGGGCTGTACATGCCAATGAAGCCTTATCGCGTTCCCTTAATGTGCCTGCGGTGCGCATGTTGCAAGATTTTGGCCTCGATAGATTCTACCATTATTTAAAGCAGCTTCAACTTAAAGATTTAAAATTTAATGCTAATCATTATGGGTTATCCTTAGCACTTGGTGGAGCTGAAAGTAATCTATGGGATTTATGCAAAAGTTATGCTGCAATGGCATCAACATTAAATCATTTTAATGATAATTCTAGTCAGTATTTTAAAAATGAATTTATTCAACCAATCTACAATTCAACGTCGACTATAGACTTTGGAATTTTAAACGATGAGAAGACAGTTTTTGACGCTGCGTCCATTTATCTCACTTTTGAAAGCATGAAACAAGTTAACCGACCAGAAAGTGACGAGAGTTGGGAATTCTATAATTCATCACAAGAAATTGCATGGAAAACAGGTACAAGTTTTGGATTTAGAGATGCTTGGGCAATAGGAACAACAAAAGACTATGTAGTTGGGGTTTGGGTCGGTAATGCAGATGGTGAAGGACGACCAGGTTTAATTGGGGTTCAAACTGCTGCGCCAATTTTATTCGATGTTTTTGATATTTTACCTAAAAGTGATTGGTTTACTGCACCATATGATGAAATGCTAGAGGTAAGTATTTGTACAAAAAGTGGTTATAGGGCTTCATCAATTTGTGATACTGTTGAAATGCGGTATGTACAAGCAAGTGGTAAAAAAACAGAACCTTGTCCTTACCATAAATTAGTGCATTTGAACGAATCTGGTAAGTATCAGGTTAATTCGTCTTGCGAAGCGGTTACTAGTATTAATAACAAACCTTGGTTTGTTCTTCCTCCCTTACAGGCTTATTATTTTAAAAACAAAAACCCTGTTTATAAGACACTACCTCCATATAGAAACGACTGTATTGAGGCTTCGGGTAATCCAATGGAATTTATATATCCTAATCAACAAAACACTATTTTTTTACCTAAAGATTTTAACGGAAACACTAACGATTTAGTTCTTAAAGTGGCGCATTCAAAACCAGAATTAGAACTCTATTGGTACATAGATAATCGGTTTGTTGGAAGCACAAAAGATATACACGATATGGCTGTTGTGCCTAGTGCTGGTGAACATATTATTACGATTATAGATGAACTAGGAAATGAATTAAAACACAAAATTACAATTTCAGATTGAGGGCTTAATGTTCAAATTCTTATTTTAGCAGTCTTAAATTAACTAATTAAACTATAAAAAATGATTCAGTTTTTACATTCATATTGGGCTTATTTAGTCTTGGTTGTTTTGGTTTTAGCAACCGTTAATGCACTAATTAAATTTTTTGGAGATAAGGAATTTGATGCAAAAGACTTCAGAATTTCTTTGTTTACTTTAATCACAATGCACATTCAGTTATTATTAGGTATCATCCTATTTTTTACAAAAGATTATTTCACAACTATTGATGAAACTGGTGGAATGGGTGAAGTAATGAAGAATTCAGAATTAAGAAATCTTATTGTAGAGCATCCACTTACAATGATTATTGCTGTTGCTCTGGTAACCATAGGTTATTCTAAGAGTAAAAAGAAATTAACCTCTAAACCAAAATTTAAGACGATAGCTATTTTTTATGCTTTAGCTTTGGTATTGGTGTTGGCTAAAATTCCTTGGAACCTTTGGTTTTAATACAAGTACGTTGTTTCGTTTTATATAATTGAAACAAGATTCTTTAAAACAAAAAAGCTGAACAATTTAATTTTGTTCAGCTTTATTATGCGAATAATTTCTGATTAATTATTCTGCATTTTTCATAAATTCTTCAACCTTTTCCACCATTTTTTTACTACCACATATAAAAGGCGCGCGTTGGTGTAATTCTGTTGGTTCTAAATCCATAATTCGCGTAAAACCGTCACTTGCTTTTCCATTAGCTTGTTCTGCAAGAAAAGCCATAGGATTACATTCATATAGCAGTCGTAATTTACCATTAGGATTTTTAGAACTTCTTGGGTACATATAAATACCACCTTTTATCATATTTCTATGAAAATCTGATACTAAAGAACCAATATATCGAGAGGTATACGGTCTATTGCCTTCTTCCATTTGGCAGTATTTTATATAGTCTTTTATGCCTTTAGGAAAATGAATGTAATTGCCTTCGTTAACAGAATATATAGTGCCATCTTCAGGAAATTCCATACTTGGGTGTGACAAATAAAAGGAACCTATTGCTGGGTTTAATGTAAAGCCATTAACGCCATCTCCTGTTGTATAAACCAACATTGTAGATGTACCATAAACCACATAACCAGAGGCAACCTGCTGATTTCCTTTTTGTAAAAAATCAGCAATTGTTACAGGTGTTCCGACGGGAGTCACACGTCTGTATATTGAAAAAATAGTACCTACGGAAACATTAACATCGATATTAGAGGAACCATCTAATGGATCTATTAGAACCACATATTTATTTTGATGGTTTTCATCTTGACTATTTATGGCAATAAAATCATCTTCTTCTTCACTGGCAATACCACAAACAATATTTCTTTTTGTCATGGTTTGTATAAACTTTTCATTGGCATAGACATCGAGTTTTTGCTGATCTTCGCCCTGAATGTTGGTGTCTCCTGCAGCTCCAATAATATCTACTAATCCAGCTTTATTCACTTCATGATTTACCACTTTAGCCGCTAATCGAATAGAATTGATAAGTCGGGACAGTTCTCCGGAAGTGTATTTAAATGATGTTTGGTTTTCAATTATAAATTCACCTAAGGTTTGTTTTCTATTTGGCATGAAATAAAATATTTATTAATAGCAGACAAATATCGTATTTTTTAATCAACTATAACGTTTTCGTAGTGTAAATTAATTGTAAGTAAAGCGAGTTTTAGATTATATTTGATTTTTGTAAAAACGCATAATGAATCAACCTAGATTAGCTAGAAAACAAGATATGCCTAGAGTGTTAGAACTCATACACGAATTAGCTTCGTTTGAAAAAGAAGAAGATGCGGTTGAGATTACACTCTCTGATTTAGAAAAAGACGGCTTTTGTAATAGTCCAAAATTCACATGTTTTGTTACAGAAGTTAATAATTCTGTTGAAGGGATTGCTTTAGTTTATACAAGATATTCCACCTGGAAAGGTGAAATATTACATCTAGAAGACCTCATCGTTAGCGAGAAATGTAGAGGTATGGGTTTAGGTACACAACTTTTGGATGCCGTTGTAATGCATGGAAAGAAAATTGGTGTAAAAAGAATTAGTTGGGAAGTATTAGATTGGAACGAGCCAGCCATAATATTTTATCAGAAAAAAGGGGCAAATGTTATGCGAGATTGGGATGTTGTGCACTTAGACGAAAAAGGAATTAAAAATTATATAAAAGACATATAATGCGTGTTTACAAATTTGGGGGTGCATCAGTTAAAGATGCCGAAGGTGTAAGAAATTTAGCATCGGTTTTAAAAACAGTAGGACATGAAGAAACGCTTGTTGTGGTTTCTGCTATGGGAAAAACAACCAATGCCATGGAATTGGTGATTAAAAATTACTTTGAAAATAAAGCCGAATTACAGAGCTCAATACATGAAGTCATAAAATATCATAATGAAATTTTATTAGATTTATTTAATAATGAGCGTCACAAGGTATTCAGTGTTGTGAAATCACTATTCGATGAGTTAGTTCTATTTTTTAAGAGTAATAAATCACCAGATTATAACTATGTCTATGATCAAACTATTGGTTTTGGTGAGTTGATTTCGACTACAATAATTAGTTGTTATTTAAATGAAATAGGACTTAAAAATAATTGGATTGATGTTAGAGAATTTATAAAAACAGATAATTATTACAGACAATCTAATGTAAACTGGGATCAGACTCAAGAAAAAATAGCATCGAATTTCAATCCTTCAATTTTAAATATTACTCAGGGATTTTTAGGGAGTGATGCTAATAATTTTACAACGACATTAGGTAGAGAAGGAAGCGACTATACTGCAGCAATATTTGCTTATTGTTTAAATGCACAGAGTGTTACCATTTGGAAGGATGTACCAGGAGTTCTTAATGCAGATCCAAGATACTTTGAAAATGCACAGTTATTAAATCAAATCTCATATAGAGAAGCCATTGAGTTGGCCTTTTATGGAGCATCTGTAATTCATCCAAAAACTTTACAACCATTGCAACGAAAGGAAATCCCATTGTATGTGAAATCCTTTCTGAATCCTAAGGCAGATGGAACTTCTGTAAGTAAAGGAAAAGCTTTAGAGCCAGAAATACCATGTTTTATAGTTAAGAAAAATCAGTTTTTAATTTCATTATCATCTTTAGATTTTTCATATATAATGGAGGAAAATATAAGTGATATTTTTAGCTTATTGCATTTATATAAAATGAAGGTTGATGTAATACAGAATTCAGCGATTAGTTTTTCGGTTTGTATCGAAAATTTGTACGATAATCTCGAAAAATTACTTCAGCATTTAAAGGCGAAATTCAATGTAACATGTCATAATAATGTTAGTCTTTATACAATTAGACATTATAACGAAGCTGCAATAAAAGAGCTAGAAAAAGATAAAACCGTATTATTGAAGCAATTAACACAAGGAACGGTACAAATTGTAACTAAGTAAACATTTACTACATTTGTTTTATGGGGAAATTATCTGATATGGGTTTAGTTACAGCAAAAGAAGTTGCCAAGGCAGTTCATGCAGATAAATATGGATTTTTAGGTACTTTCTTCGGTTGGATATTGATGAAAGTTCTTAAGATTTCTACTTTAAATAGAATTTATAATCGCAATAAACATCTTAGTGAGTTAGAATTTTTAGATAGCATTTTAGACGAGTTTCAGATTAAATTCGAAATTCCAGAAGAGGATATTAAACGCTTACCAAAAGAGGGGCCTTACATAACAATTTCAAATCACCCTTTAGGTGGCATAGATGGTATTTTATTGTTAAAACTGATGATAGAACAGCGCAGTGATTTTAAAATTATTGCCAATTTTCTATTACATCGTATAGAACCATTGAAACCTTATATAATGCCGGTTAATCCTTTTGAAGACAGAAAGGATGTAAAGAGTAGTATTACTGGATTTAAAAATGCGATTTTACATTTAAGAGAAGGCCATCCGTTAGGTGTTTTTCCTGCAGGTGAAGTATCAACTTATAGAGATGGAAAACTAGTTGTAGATAAAGAATGGGAAGAAGCTGCAATGAAACTAATTCAGAAAGCTGAAGTGCCAGTTGTTCCTATTTATTTTCATGCTAAGAATAGTCGTTTGTTTTACAGACTTTCTAAAATCAGTGATACGCTAAGAACAGCAAAATTACCTTCAGAATTACTTACTCAAAAGCGTCGAGTTATAAAAGTAAGAGTTGGTAAGCCTATCTCTGTAAAAGCTCAAAAAGAACATGAGAGTCTTCCAGATTTTTCAGAATTTTTAAGAAAAAGAACATACATGTTATCTAAAACCTTTGAGGATAAACCTAAGATTTTGGATAATTTTCAATCACAGTTGAAGGTATCAAAACAAGCAAAACGAATTGTTACTCCTATCGACACAGAGATTATGATTGCTGAAGTCGATGGCTTAAAAGAAAATGATTGCAAGCTTTTAACAAGTAAGAATTATGAAGTCTATTTAGCAGCTGCTAAGGAAATACCAAACATTTTAAGAGAGATAGGTAGGCTAAGAGAAATTACATTTAGGGAGGTTGGTGAAGGTACTAATGAGGCAATTGATTTAGATACATTCGACACGTATTATCACCATATGTTTTTGTGGGATAATGAAAAGAAGGTGATTGCTGGAGCCTATAGAATGGGATTAGGTTCTCAGATTTTTGAGCGTTATGGTATAGATGGTTTTTATTTACAAGATCTATTTAGATTTGAGCCAGAACTCTACAGAATGATGAGTCAATCTATTGAAATGGGGAGAGCATTTATTATTAAAGAGTATCAGCAAAAACCAATGCCACTATTTTTACTTTGGAAAGGTATCGTACATACTACATTGCGCTATCCAGAACATAAGTTTTTAATTGGCGGAGTAAGTATAAGTAATCAGTTTTCTAACTTTTCAAAGAGTTTGATGATCGAGTTTATGAAATCGCATTATTACGATCCATATGTGGCACAATATGTACATCCTAAGAAAGAATTTAAAGTAAAACTGAAAGATGCTGACAAAGATTTTGTTTTTGATGCCACAGAAGCAGATTTAAACAAGTTCGATAAAATAATAGATGATGTAGAACCTGGAGCTTTAAGGCTTCCTGTATTGCTTAAAAAGTACATTAAACAGAATGCAAAACTAGTAGCATTTAATGTAGATCCGTTATTTAATAATGCTGTAGATGGCTTAATGTATATTAAGATTGCTGATCTTCCAGAAAGTACGGTTAGACCAGTTATGGAAGAATTTCAGGCTGAGCTAGAAGGCAAATTTATGGATAATAATTCTGGTGTATAATATACATCAAGGTCATTAATAGGAGCAGAAAACCCAGAACGTTAATTCTGGGTTTTTATTTTCACTAATTCTTTTAAAGATTTTAGAACCAAGGTTTTTTATTAGTTTGGTATGTGTTTACAAATTCTTCATCTGATTTTGTGAGGTAGATAATTCCCTCAATCAAACCGATTAAACTTGTAATCCAAACAACAAAAATTCCAATACCAACACAAGAAAGAACAATTCCTAATAACGTTATGCCTAGTAAAATTCCACCTTCCTTGTTATAGCCTAAAATAAACTTGTGTATACCTAAACTTCCAAGTATAATAGCCAAAACACCAGCCAAAACTTTTTTATTCTCGCCTGATGCACTGTTATAGGCATCTTTTGCGCTATCTACAAATTCTGCAGCTGTTTCTTTAGCATCTCCAGCGAACTCTTTGGCATCTTCTGCCAATTCACTTGCTTTTTCACTTACTTTGTCGGCAGCCTTTTTCGCTCCTTCTGTAGCATCACCTATCATATCTTCAAGGTCGTCACTAAAATTTTTGTTATCTTCTGACATCTGTTTATATGGTTTTGGTTTAAGCTTTAAAGTTAATGAAAATGCTCTAAATGTTTTTATTTCTTGCCAAATAACTTTTGGAAGAAACCTTTGGTTTTCGCTTTTGCCTCCGTGTACGTTTCCTTTGCTTCTTCAGATAAATCATCGAATGTATCTTCTGCCGCATCTACGAACTCAGATGCTTTTTCTTTTGCTTCTTCCGCAAACTCACTAAGTTTTTCACTTGCCTCACCAGCAATTTCTTTAGCTTTTGCTTTAGCCTCAGTAAACGTTTCTTTAGCGTCTTCGGCTAAATCTGCTGCTTTTTCTTTGGCGTTGTCCAACATTTCTTTTGTATCCTCATTGATAAATTCCGTCGCTTTGTCTTTAACATTTCCTAAAATCTCTTTGGCATCATTTGCAAGTTCACTTGCTTTCTCTTTAGCACTATCAAATGCTTCTGTAGCATTTTCTTCTACGTTGTTGTTGTCTTCAGTCATTGGATAAGTATTTAATTATTAGTAGAAAAATAGTGATTTTAGTTACAGAATTATTTAAAAGCTTGATCAACAGGTTCCCAGAGTTCTGTCTTGTTGCCATCGTTATCGAGTATCCATCCAAATTTGCCATAATCGTACTCTTCCATTTCTCCTACTATTGTGATACCTTCATTTTTCAAAGTCACTAATAATTCCTTTAAATTTTCAACGCGATAGTTAAACATAAAGTCCTTTTTTGAAGGCTCATAATATTTAGTGTCTTCAGCAAATGGACTCCATTGGGTTGAGCAATCTTTTCCTTCTTTATCTTTCCACCAAAAGGTGCAGCCATAATCATCTGTATTAAAACCAAGATGTTTTTTGTACCAATCTTTTGATGCCTTAGGATTTTTTGTTTTAAAAAATAATCCACCAATACCTGTTACTCGCTTTTTCATATTATTTCTTTTTTATGGCAGATTCGTAAATACCAATATATTCTTCACAAGTCATTTTTCTTGTGAGTTCGCCAATGAGATCAAATGGGATTTCGTCCATTTTTTTGAATCGAATACAGCTTTTTCCCATATCTAATTTACGTTTGCAATGTTTTGGGTACTCACCAACAAACCAATCATGCAATTCTTTTTTGGCATAAATACCACTATGATATAGGTTAACAGAATTTTTTTGAGATGCAAAACTCATAAATGGTAAAGGGATTTTAGGATCACAATGATAACCATCTGGATATACAGTGTGAGGTACATAAAAACCTATCATTTTGTAGATCATACCTTCTTCAAATCCTTTAGGTAAATTGTCGTTAATAACCTTGCGCAGTTTTTTAAGTGTGTCTTGTCGATCGTCTGGAACTTGACTAATGTAATCCTCTGGTGATGTTGCTTCGTATTGCATAATTATGAAATTAGTATGCCTCTAAATTAATAAAATAGTGCTTTTATTTTATCCACTATAGTTTGTGCAAGTTTAATGTTGCTTTCAATTGTCCAACCAGCTACATGTGGTGTTAGTATTACGTTGTCAGCATTCATCAGATACTGAAATGCCTCAGGTAGATTCGGTTTTTCACCTTTTTGCTTCCATTTATATTTAGGTTCATCCATTTTGAATAAATCTTCGAATGATGATTTTTCATATTCTAAAACGTCAAGTCCAGCACCTAGAATTTTGCCAGATTCTAAAGCATTTACTAAATCTTCTGTGACTACACTTTTACCACGAGCGGTATTAATTAACCAAAACGATTTCTTGAAATTAGTAATGAATTCCGCGTTTACCATATCTAGAGTCAAAGGTGTTTGAGGTGTATGTAAACTCAATACATCGACTTTTTCTTGAAGTGTTTCTAATGATACTTGTTTGCAATTAATATCACCAACATTTGCTTTAATATCGTAACAGAGTACGTCGACATCAAAACCTCTTAGTTTTTTCGCAAAGGCTTTTCCCATATTACCATAACCAATAAGTCCAACGGTTTTGCCATCGAGTTCTAATCCACGATTTGCTTCTCTAAGCCACTTTCCTTCTCGTACTTCTTTATCAGCTTTATTGAGTTTATTAAATAAGGACAATAACATTCCTAAAGCATGTTCGCCAACAGCATTTCTATTTCCTTCTGGTGCCGAGATAAGGTAAATTCCTTTTTTTTTGGCATAATCGCAATCTATGTTTTCTAGGCCAGCACCAACTCTGCCAATAAATTTCAGGTTTTTTGCTGCGTCTAAAAATGATACATCTATGTTAAAGCGACTTCGAATAATAATACCATCATAATCAGAAATTTTAGCTTCAATTTCCGATTTTGAAGATGTGTAATCTTCATGATTTGTGAAGCCTAAATCGTTGAGTTGATTTAGGAGTAGTCGGTGGTTGGCGTCTAAGTGTAATATTTTCATGATTATAGAGACACTTCGACAAGCTCAGTGTAACATTTATTTATTTTTTAAATTTTAGGATATTCAGTTTGAGTACGTTCATGTTGTACCTTTCCTGTATGTGCAGTGCTTAGTTTTTCAAACAAAAGTACATGTACTTCTTCATCGTTTTTTGTTGTAGGATTGTGTTCAACACCTTTTGGGACGACAATTATTTCACCTTCTTTTACAACTTCAGTACGGTCTCTAAATTGCATGTACAAGGTGCCTTTAATCACTTGGAATAATTCATCTTCATCTTCATGGTTATGCCATACAAATTCTCCCTTAATTTTAGCCAGAATAACTTGCATATCGTCAACGATAGCGATACGATGTGGATGCCATTGCTTTGAGAACAAAGCATATTTTTCTTTAATGTTTATTGCTTTCATAATATAAAATTAAGTATAAAAAGATGCTGAAACAAGTACAGCTTGACAAAGCAATAGGTATTATATACCTAAAATTAATTTCGCTATCCAGAAGTAAAGTAAAATTCCTAATATATCATTACTGGTTGTAATAAAAGGACCTGTAGCAATTGCTGGATCGACACCTCGTTTATCTAAAAATAAAGGTATAAACGTACCAATTAAACCAGCCACAATGACAACTGCAACAAGGGAAACAGAAATGGCTAGAGCTGTTCTAAAGTCGTGTTCCCAAGCCCAAACAAAAAGTAAAAGAAAGAGCGCTAAAATTATTCCATTTAATGCTGCTAATAGCATTTCTTTAATTAATCGATTATTGATACTTCCTTTAACATCGTCATTAGCTAAACCTTGAACAATAATTGCACTGGATTGTACACCAACATTACCAGCCATTGCTGCAATTAATGGTGTAAAAAAGAAAAGAACTTTATAAGTATCGAAAGCCTTTTGAAAACCTTCCATAATGATAAATGCTCCAATTCCGCCAACTAAACCAAGAAATAACCAAGGTAAGCGTGCTCTTGTCAGTTCAATAATACTATCATCAGCTTCTACACCTTGTGTAATACCTGCTGCTAGCTGATAATCTTTGTCAGCTTCTTCTTTTAAGACATCTACAATATCATCGATGGTTATTCTACCCAAAAGCGTTTGGTTATCATCAACTACAGGAATTGCTTCTAAATCGTATTTAGCCATAACTTTTGCAACATCTTCATCATCATCATTGATATGGACAAAATCAACATTATCTTTTGCTATATCTGCTATCTTTTGATCGCTTTTTGCAACAATTAAATCTTTAAGTGATAAACGTCCAATAAGTTTTTCTTCCTTGTCAACCACATAGATGGAATGCACGCGTGTTACATCTTTAGCCTGACCTCTTATACGACGCAAACAACCTGCAACAGTCCATGTTTCGTATACTTTAACTAACTCTTTAGCCATAAGGCTACCTGCAGTATTATCGTCGTAAGTTAGAAGTTCTTGGATTTCCGCTTTATGTTCTTCATCCTCAATTTGAGAGAACACAGCTTCTTGTCGTTCTTCAGGCAGTTCTGCAATAATATCAGCAGCATCATCGGTTTCTAACTCTTCTACTTCTTCAGCAATTTCCTTAGCAGAAAGATTTTTAAGAATGTCTTCTCTGTCATCTTCATCGAGCTCCATAAGGATGTCTGAAGTAGTTTCAGAATCGAGAAGTTTTATGACATAGACGGCATCATCAAGATCTAGTTCATCCAAAATTTCGGCAATATCTGCGTGATGATACTCATTTAATAAGGCTTTCAATTCCTTGTCGTTTTGATCTTCAACGAGGATTTCTACCTTTTCAATAAGCTCATCAGTAAGCTGAAATTGTATGTTGTCTTGAATTTCTTCCACTTGATTATTTCGTCATCGCCATGACAACGAATTTATTTTATGTCATTTTCAATTAGCGACGTCAGCTCAATAAATTCTAAAACGCTTAATTGTTCTGGTCGCTGCCCAAATATAGTATTTGCTTTTAAATTATCCGACAGATTGAATGTTTTTAAACTGTTACGAAGTGTTTTTCTGCGTTGTTGAAATCCGGTTTTTACAACTCTAAAGAACAATTTTTCATCACAAGGCAACTTGTAATTTTCTTTTCTCCTAAGTAACAGTACACCAGAATCTACTTTTGGTGGTGGATTAAAAACTGTTGGTGGTACTGTGAATAAATAGTCTGCATTATAAAATGCTTGCGTTAATACAGATAATATGCCATAGACTTTTGAGCCTTCTTTAGAACAAATCCTTAGCGCAACTTCTTTTTGAAACATCCCGGAAAACTCGGGTATTTGATGTCTCAATTCTAAAGTTTTAAATAAGATCTGTGAAGATATATTGTAGGGAAAATTACCAATTATCGCAAAAGGCTTATCCTTAAAAACAAGGTCTAAATCATATTTTAAAAAGTCTTGTTCAATGATTCTATTAGCAAGATGCAAGTAATTGTTTTTTAAATATTCTACCGATTCTGTATCAATTTCTATAACATGTGTTGTGATATTTTTTTTGAGTAGATATTTTGTGAGTACTCCCATTCCCGGGCCTATTTCCAAGACGTCATTGTAGCCTTCTAAAGATAAACTGTCTGCGATGTTTTGTGCAATGGACTCGTCGGTTAAGAAATGTTGTCCTAGGTGTTTTTTTGCTTTTACTGACATAGTTATGGTTTTAAGCCAATTTTTTAATTTTTAACTAGTTTATTAATAGGGTCTTCAATAACCTCTGAAGTTGACTCAAAACCTTCTAAATGCGGATAGTCTTCCGATACAACAATTCCTTTAGGATTAATTATGATACAATGCGGAACACCTTGAATTTCAAGAAAATTATTCATTTTTGATTTAGTATTAATGGTACTATAATATTCAATTACAGGATTTTAAAATTTTACCACCTTTTTCTTAGGCTCATTACTAACGCCAATAACCACTTCATCATCTTTAAATTCATTGTGGTAATTATTTAAAATTAACTGAATACTCGTCTACAACTTCAAGTTCTGTTCTAAAGGCTAACATTTTATCTGCAAATCTTTGAATACCTTCTTTTTTTAGTCGCTCAGCGTCTTCAGTATAATAAGCGTCTAAAGCTTCTCTGGAAAATGCTCTGTATTGAATCGAATAGGTGTCTGCTTCTTCATCTTCAACCAGAACTTTCGTCAATTTTGCTTCTTTAAATTTACCTGTAGCTAATACTTCTGGTATATGTTCTTTGATCCACTCTAACCATTCTTTGGTTATGGTTTTATCGATGTTAACAGTGACGTTGTATATAATCATAAAGTCTAATAGTCAATTTTAAAAACAAAATTACAATTAAGTTTTATTGGAATTTAGTTTTTGGATTTTGTGTTTTAATTTATAGCATCTCCTCTGAGCGTCCTAAACTTCTTTCGGGCATCAATAAAAAAGATACTATCTTCAAAATCAAATATTATTTTCTCGTAGAGCTGTTTGGCTTCTTCTGGTTTTGCTAAATGTGTATTGTAGAGTTCTGCTAAATAATAGTGTGCATCATCAGCTAAAATGTCTTCTTTCCAATCTTTAATAATGAGTTGGTAATTAGCTTCGGCTTTATTGTATTGCTTTTTCTTTTCGTAAAGTTTGGCTTGCTGGTATAAGGCTTGGTCTGTTATACTTTCTCCTGTATGCTCATTTAATATTCTATTTAAAAGCGCAATAGCAGCATCAGTTTTGTTTTGAAAAGCAAATAAATCTGCCTTTGCATAATATCTTAGTGCAGTTTGTGTGCTGTCTTCAAACTTATTGTCTGAAATCAATAATTTTAAATCTAAGGCATCGTTGGCAATCAATTGAGATGTTGAGGACTTAAGAATTTTAAGCTGTGATTCAGCCCAATCAAAATCTCCCTTGTAATAACTTGTTTTTGCTACTTTAAAACGTGCTTCTTGAGAGATCGTGCTATTTTTTAAATTCGCTTGAATCTGAGAATAAAATATTAAGGCTTCATTAAATTTTTCTTGAAGTACCAAAATATCAGCCAACAGTAATTTTACTTTGGCTTGTTGAAATTGAGAAATATTAAGTGTTAAGCTTTTTCTTAAAAATGGTACAGCATTATTGGTTTCTTTTTGATGGAATGCTAAAAATTTTCCATAAGCCAATTGCAGAGGTAGCGTTAACTCTGATTTACCAAAATCATCAAATAAAGTATTGTATGTTTCATCAATACGTTTCAATTCTTTTGCGCTTGCATTTTTAGTTTGAATTTCTAAGATATATTGATGCGCAGTTATTGCTGTGACAGCATCTTGTGTGGTTTCTAAAATAAAATTAAAAATAGTTATTGCTGTTTCGTCATCATTGTCAATACGTGCAGTAACAGCTAGTTCTATAATTCGGTCTAAACTTTCGGGATTACGTTTATAAAGTGCTTTTTCTTGGATGAAGGATTTATTGTATGCTTTTTCTTGTACAAACAACCAACTGAGCATTTCATACCAATATTCATTAGGTTCCTGCTGTATTTTTTTCAATAAGGCACGTCTTAAAAAGATGTTATTTTCGTTAGTTCTGTTTTCGGATATAAAATCACTTATGGAACGCTTAATATTGTTGATGTAATTAGGTTTGTAGGCAATGTACTCGATATAACTGGAAAACATTTTCTCAATTTTTCCCTGGTCTCCATAAATACGCGCTAATTGGATGCTGTAATTTTTATCTGGTGTAAGTAGTTTGCCTTTATTATATACACTAATGGCTTCATCTAATAATGAGTGATCTTCGAATTTTTTAGCAATACTGTAAATATAGTTTGGTTTTTCATCGATTAAAGAAATGACATCATCATATATCTTCTTTGCCTTATTAATACTATCCTTAAGCTGAAAATTGTAACCCAACTCAATAAGTAAGGATGGATTTTGATGTTTTGCCAAGCGCTGTATTAGTAGATGTTCCGCTTCGTCATATTGTTCTAATTGCTGATGTGTATCTACTATTTTGTAAATGTATTTGTAGCTATATGGTTTTTCCTTATTTAAATTTTTATAAATAATAAGCGCTTTTTTAAACTCACCTTTTTTGTAATAGCTATTCGCAAGTATCTCATTATTTTGAGCATATCCAAAATTGAATCCAAATATTACAAGTACGAATATAAAAGTCTTTTGCATAAAAGTGTTTGTGTAAATATAACAAATGCAATTTCTAGATATTGTAAATGTTAGTTAAATAGCGATATAAAAAAATGCCTAAACTGTTTGTTTAGGCATTTTGACCAGCAAAATAAATGTGCTATTAACCATTACTTATAAATGATTCAAATACTCTGTCTAGGTATATTTTACAATTACTGATTAAAATAAGACTCTGTTTACAACAACAATTAATAAAGCGAGTAATATTATTCGTTTTAAGTTTTTCATAGTTAGGTTGTGATAGGTTTGGAATACTAAGTTGATAAAATTCACAATAATAAACGAAGAAATACAGATAAAATCGATGTAATACTTGTTTATTTAACAATTCAGTAAAAACCTAGATGATGTAATTTGTTACGAAATCATGTCAAAACCAGTATATGGCACTAATACTTCTGGGATTTTAATACCATTTTCGGTTTGGTAATTTTCAAGTATTCCAGCTAAAACTCTTGGTAATGCTAAAGAACTTCCATTTAATGTATGGCAAAGCTCGTTTTTACCTTCACTATTTTTAAAGCGTAGTTTTAAGCGATTTGCTTGATAAGATTCAAAATTAGATACTGATGAAACTTCTAACCAACGATCTTGTGCAGTAGAGAAGACTTCAAAATCGTAAGTCATTGCAGATGGAAAACCAGTATCACCACCACATAATCTTAATATTCTGTACGGTAATTTGAGTTCGCGCAGAATGCCTTTAACATGTTCTATCATACCATCAAAAGCGTTGTATGAATTATCAGGATGTTCTACTCTAATAATTTCAACTTTATCGAATTGGTGCAGTCTATTCAATCCACGTACATGTGCTCCATAACTTCCGGCTTCACGTCTAAAACATGGCGTATAACCCGTAATACTCAGTGGTAAATCTGCTTCAGCTAATAATTCGTTTCTAAACACATTTGTACCTGGTACTTCTGCAGTTGGTATTAAATATAGGTCGTCTCGAGAATCGTGATACATCTGTCCTTCTTTATCTGGTAATTGACCAGTACCATAACAAGATGCCTCGTTTACTAAAAGTGGTAACTGATATTCTGCATAACCAGCGTCTGTATTTTTATCTAAAAAATAAGCGATTAATGCACGTTGTAATTTAGCACCTTTTCCTTTGTAAACCGGGAAACCTGCACCAGAGATTTTATTACCTAATTCAAAATCAATAACATCGTATTTTTTGGCAAGATCCCAATGCGGTAAAGCATTGCTATGCAAGCTTGGAATATCTCCTTCATTGAATATTTCTTCGTTATCTTCTTCAGAATTTCCTTTTGGAACTGATTGATGTGGTACATTAGGAATTTTATAAAGCAATTGATTTAGTGCCTCAACTTTAGTATTAAGTTCTTGTTCCAGATTCTTAGTTGTTTCCTTTAATGCTGTTGTCTTTTCTTTTAGAAGATTTGCTTTTTGTGCCTCACCAGATTTATAAAGGTTACCTATTTCTTTAGATAAGGCATTAGATTCTGCCTTTGTATTATCTAAATTAGTCTGAAGCATTCTGCGGTCTTCATCTAATGTAATCGCTTCATTAATCATTTCTGTGGCATCAATATTTCGCTTTGCTAAACGACTTATAATATCCTCTTTATTCTCTCTAATAAATGCAACTTGTAACATAACTATGATTTTGGGTTTACGCCAATTAACGTAATAAAAACAAGAAACAAAAGTAAAAAGAATTTAACCAGATAAAAACAAAAAGGTATCTATTTTGAAGGGAGTATCCAATCGTGATGTTTAAAGTGATGCCATTGCTCATTAGCAATATCCACTTTTGGGTTTATCAGTTGTTTTGCTGGTTTCCCATTTACACTAACATAGGCTCTTACAAAAACGTTTACTGTTTTGCCTTTATTAGCAAAATCTTGTTTTAAGCGTTGTGAAAATTGCCAAATTACATCTGGTTTAGTTGATACTCCTCGCTGCTGTTTTTTGGTTAAATAATCATCTAATCTAATAGGTACTGCATGGTTTGTGTTGATATCAACAACAGAGAAAGTTGCCCTTCCATTTTTTGCTCGCAACATCATTCGCCAAGATAATCTATGGCCTTCCTCGGTCCATAAAACGTCATCTTCAAAAAAATGATGCCTTAATGGAAGTGCAATTTGAATTAAAAAATAAATAGAAAAAAGTGTGACTAAAACAGTACTAATTTTCGGGACGCTATATTCCTCTATACTATAGAAGGGTTTACTTTTTAGAAATATATTTCTAATGGTTTTAGGGTTAAAAAAGAATAAACTAAAAGCCAAGGCCAAATATGGAAATATACCTACTTGAAAAACTATAGAATTAAAAAGATGAAAGAAAATTGATGCGAAAAACGCATACTTGCGTGTTGGTTTAAATAGCAATAACGGAATGATAAGACCATCAAACAAAATACCTCCATATGCAATAAAATAATGTACAGAACTTTGTTGTAAAAGTTCGCCAATTAATGGGTAATTAGCTTTTCCTCTCATTAGTAATGCAACAACTGAAGCGTCTAACCAGTCTGGATATAACTTTGCCACAGAAGCGTAAGAGTAGAGAATAAATAACTGAATTACAAAGACCCATTTGCACCAATTGGGCATTGAAATCTGCTTCAGTGATGGTTTAGTCTTTGCATCTATTGAAGCATAATGGTTTGCTGGTAAAAACACCATTATAAAACTTAAGAGACTTAGTAAATAATAGTGATTATTATAAGATGATTTTTGCATTAAGTAAGTCGCTGTCCACATTAAAGCAAACATTAACATGCTAAATCGGTATTTATAACCTAGCATAATAAACAATCCGAAAATTGCCATAACTATATAATAGGCATACATCCAATTACCAGGTAGTGGTTGTAACCATTCAAAACCAATAAACGAAAATGTAAATTGAGGATCAATTAATGTGCGTTTTACCCAACCTGTAAGTATAGCACCAAAGGATTCCAAAAAACAAAGCAATCCAAAAACAATTCTAAAAACTATAAGACCAGAGTTATCAATATGTTTGAATAGAAATTTATTCATGGTGTTATTTAATATATTCTAATGCGGTATTTTTATCTTTTATAAGTTGCTTTTTTAACGCTGCTATATTTTTAAATTTTTGCTCGCTACGCAGACGTTTTAAGAATTGAATTTTTAATTCAGTATTATAAAAGTCTTTATTATAGTTAAAAATATGGACTTCAATAGTACGAGATTTGCCACCAACAGTAGGATTGGTACCAATATTCATCATACCATAAACGGTTTTGTTCTCTATGGTAGATTTTACTACATAGACACCATCCTTAGGAATTAACTTATAATCTTCTTTTATGTCTATATTAGCTGTTGGGAAATTTATAGTTCTTCCTAAGCCTTTTCCTTTAACAACAACTCCTGTTATATAATAATTGTAGCCTAAAAATGAATTTGCCAATGCAACTTCACCATTGTCTAAGGCATTTCTAATTTTAGTAGAGCTTACTGTGACATCTTCTATATCTTGCGCCGAAATTTCTTCGATTTTAAAATCATACTGTTCTGCAAACGCTTTTAAATCATTAATGTTTGCACTACGGTTTTTTCCAAAGTGATGATCGTAACCGATAACAATCTGTTTTGTATTTAACTCCTCAACTAAAATTTGTTTTACGTAATCTTTTGCAGATAGATTGGCAAATTCTTTAGTAAACGTTTTTACAATAACATCTTTTATTCCGAATGACTTTAAGAGTGCAACGCGCTCATCTATAGTATTTAAAAGCTTTATTGAATCGTCTTTTTGAAGTACCATTCTAGGATGGGGGAACAAGGTTAAAACCACAGGTTCATAATCTTGTTTTTTAGCAAGCTTAACAACGCGTTTTAATATTTTTTGATGCCCAATATGAATACCATCGAAGGTTCCTATTGTAGTTACTTTTGCTGATTTCGAATTCAATTCTAAACTGTATTGTAATTATTTAGTACATAGCTTTGCTCTTAGCAAAGCTACATTTTATTTCCCGTTAAACTGATTCATTGTATTATTTACACCAGCTAATACAAATGACTTAATAAGCGCTGCGGAGATCTTTAAACGTTCATCTAGTTTAGACTTTTCGTCATCATCCCATTTTCCAAGAACATAATCAACTTGTCGTCCTTTACCAAAACTAGCACTAATTCCGAATCTAAAACGGTTATATTTTGTGGTTTGTAGCTTGTCTTGTGTGTCTTTTAATCCATTATGACCTCCATCACTCCCTTTAGTTTTAAGTCGTAATTCACCAAAAGGCAAATTAAGATCATCGGTAACAACCAGTAAATTTTCTAAAGGGATTTTTTCTTTTTCTAACCAGTATTTAATTGCTTTTCCACTAAGGTTCATATAAGTACTAGGCTTTAATAGAATAAGCGTACGTCCTTTTATTCTTAAGGTTGCTACATCTCCAAGTTTTAAAGTTTCAAAAGTTGCGCCATCAGATTTAACTAAATAATCTAGAATATTAAAACCTACATTGTGTCTGGTGTCCACATATTTTTCACCGATGTTTCCTAAGCCTACGATTAAGAACTTTTTCATACGATCTGTTTCTTGTTTTTTAATCTTAATGCCAAAACCAAGCCATTTTTTTAAAAACTTACACATACTATTAGTTTGTGTAAAAATAAAAAAGCATTCTGTAACAGAATGCTTTTTAAAATATTTGAAATAGTTTTTATCTATTCTTGAGCTGCTTCTGCTGCCGGAGCTGCAGTTGCATCTCCTCCTTCAGCAGTTGCTCCTTCTGCAGTTTCTTCACCTTCTTCTTCACTTTCTTCTTCTTCAACAGCTAATCTACTACGTCTTACTTGGCAAACAACTGTATTTTCTGGGTGTAAGAATGAGTAATCTTCATTCTCTAATTCAGTAATATATATTTTACTACCAATTTTTAATTCCGTAATATCTATTTCCACAAAATCAGGAAGTTTAGATGGTATCGCTTTAACTCTTAACTTACGGAAAGGTTTTCTTAGTACTCCACCATTCATTACACCTTTAGATGATCCAACAGTATGCACTGGAATGTCCATTGTAATTGGTTTTTTCTCAGAAATTTGATAGAAATCGATGTGTAGAATTCTGTCTGTTACTGCATGAAATTGAATGTCTTGCATAATAGCATTGTACTCTTCACCATTATCTAAGGTAATCACAACTGTATGCGCGCTAGCTGTATATACAAGTTTTGAGAATGCCAATTCTGGTGCTGAGAAATGCAATGGCTTGTCTCCTCCGTATATAACGCAAGGAACCTGACCAGCATTACGTAAGGCCTTTGTTGACTTTTTACCTACGCTTTCTCTTTGAGATCCGTTAATTGTAATTGATTTCATTTTTGAAATGTTTATTTAATAAATATTTAATTCCCTCATTTTGAGGGCTGCAAATTTAGAAATATTAAATGAAAATACTAGTGTTTGTGGACTATTTTTTGTTGAACACGGAATTATTGAATAATGAAGCCAATAGGATGATAATTCTACGTTTAATTCTTTTTGCTGAATTGTTTAGAATTTAAGTTTAATAAAAAAGGTCAAATTGCTGATTAGTAGTAAATAATTTTAATTTTAACAACTATAATTTACATTACAAACTTATTACTAATAGACTCATTATGGTGCACATTATACATCACAGCAGCAAATAATTCTGCGCAGCTTAGAACTCTTAATTTTTCACTTTCTTGTTTTAAAGGAATGGAGTCCGTTACAATTAACTCTTCAAGTTTAGAAGCTTCTAATCGTTCGTATGCTTCACCAGATAATATAGGGTGAGTACATATTGCTCTAACGCTTTTTGCACCACGTTCCATCATTAAATCAGCTGCTTTAGTTAACGTACCTGCTGTATCTACCATATCATCAACAAGCACCACATTTTTTCCTGTGACATCACCAATGAGTTCCATGTGAGAAATTATATTAGCCTTAGCACGTTGTTTATAACAAATTACTACATCGCTAGCCAAAGCTTTTGAATAGGCATATGCACGTTTAGAACCTCCCATGTCTGGCGAAGCAATAGTTAAATTATCTAAGTTTAAGCTCTTTAAATAAGGCAAAAATACTGTAGATGCGAATAAATGATCCACTGGTCTTTCAAAGAAACCTTGTATTTGATCTGCGTGCAGATCCATTGTAATAATACGCGTTGCGCCTGCAGCCTCTAACATTTTAGCCACCAATTTAGCCGCAATTGGTACTCTAGGTTTGTCTTTTCTATCTTGTCTTGCCCAACCAAAATATGGCATTACTGCTGTAATGTGTCTTGCAGATGCACGTTTAGCAGCATCGATCATTAACAACATTTCCATTAAATTCTCTGGCCCAGGATTTGTAGAACCAATAATAAAAATTCGCGTGCCACGAATGGATTCTTCATATGAAGGCTGAAATTCACCATCGCTGTAAGTGGATGTAATGACGTTTCCTAATTTAACACCATATGACTTAGCAATTTGTTCTGCTAAGTATCGACTTTGTGTACATGTAAAAATTTTGGCTTCAGTGGTTTTGTACGGCATTTGTTTTCAGAAGTTTAGTGGATTGTTGATTGGTTTATAGCAATGTTCAAATTTAGAAAATTATTTCAAGTCAAAAAATTATAAAACCCACTATTTTTAATTGATTGCCGGAAAATATTTTCTATTTTTGCTGTCCGAAATTGCTCAAGTGGTGGAATTGGTAGACACGTTGGATTCAAAATCCAATGTCGCAAGAC